>Ga0209653_1001209_pt1 | contig 21121 bp, 9 predicted proteins | sample SaaInl6LU_22_DNA_FD_184644 | JGI IMG/M metagenome (GOLD analysis project Ga0209653, IMG submission 184644) | Marine microbial communities from expanding oxygen minimum zones in the Saanich Inlet - ESP_116LU_22_DNA (SPAdes) (version 2) | ecosystem: Environmental > Aquatic > Marine > Intertidal...
ACTATTGTTTTTTTCAAGTGACGAATACACATCAGTAATCGCAATGTCCATCGCACGAAGTCTTTCAGGATTTATAGCAACTTCATAGGTTTTTAAATATCCGCCCCATGTATTGACTTCTACCACACCTGAAATTCCTGAAAGTTGACGCTTTACTAACCAGTCCTGAATAGTACGTACATCAGCTAATGAATAGTGCTCTTTATAGTGGTCATCTACCTCAATTATATATTGATAGATTTCCCCTAGTCCTGTAGAAACTGGCCCCATAAATGGTTTACCAAAGCCAGTGGGTATTTTTTCTTCTGCACTTTTAATTTTTTCTGCAATAAGTTGACGTGGTAAATACGTGCCTAAATCGTCTTCGAAAACAACGGTTACCACGGACAGACCAAATTTTGAAACTGAACGAATTTCCTTAACCCCAGGCAAGTTTGCCATTTCAAGCTCTACGGGATATGTTAAAAATCTTTCAACATCTTCAGTCGCTAAATTTCTTGAGGTAGTAATAACCTGAACCTGATTATTGGTCACGTCAGGAACCGCTCCAATAGAAATATTGGAAAGGGAATACAAGCCAAACCCAATCACTCCAGCGGTAAATAGCAGTACTATAAGTTTATGCTGAATACTATACTGAATAATGCGTTCTAACATTTTTTTTATAGTTTATACTACCAAATATAGCGGTGTTGAGTAAATGCAATTTAAGTGCTTTCTTAAGATTTTCATAAAAATTGGTTTTCTTCACGATTACAAAATGTAAAAGCAGTTAAAAACTACAGGTTTTTTTGCAATTATTCGTCAAGAAACACCAACCAAAATACAACTGATAGTGGGTTCTGGTATCGCATCCTCGCCCGCACTAGCAGTAAAACTTAGAAGAGTTCCATTGTAAGTTGAATTAAAACTTAAATGTGTCTTAATTGAATTATCTGGAATTCAATCCAAAATGACACTTTAGAGAAGTTGTGAAAAGTTTAAAAAATAATCCCCTCTAATCCATTTATATCATTGCCTTAAGATAAGATTCCTGTGTAGTGGTTTTAGGGGGAGTTGTTTGGGGGAAGTGTGGATACGTGATGGGTTTTAAGGCTCTTCTGGGTGTGCCGCTGTCCCATGCCCCCAAGGCTAAGGGACAAGCGGCACATGTAACTTACCTATTTTCATTTCTCCACCAAAACACATACATTGCGGTAACTATTGAGATTTTGTGAATGATCCTAATGGTTATTATTCTTTGATAGGACTTGTGTGCAAATAGTGTGCAAGTGAGGAAACAAAAAAAGGACCACATCTCTGTAATCCTTCTGTTTTCAAGTGGAGAAGATGGCTCCCATTATTTTGTCCTCTATTGTCCTGTATTTATATGCAAATAGCGGACAATCATCAATTTAAGCTCAAGTATGTACATCAATATACTCCTTTTTGGGGTAGAATTGTGACATAGTTCAGGCAACTATTCAGGCAACTGGTGTTGTCATTGTTAAATTAAAATTGATGCTTATGAATTTCAAACTAAAAACTCCAAATACCAGAACAAATTCTTTAATCCTTTTTTATGTTACTCTATCTGGTGGCAAACGTTTTGTTTACTCTACAGGACAAAAAATACCAGTTAGACTCTGGGATAAACATTCCCAATTTCCTAAAAGAACCAAGTCTCAAAACGATCAAGTAATTACGAACTCAATCAATATTAGATTAGAGAGCCTTAAAACAGCTTACCTAAATCTTAATTTTCAGTATAAGTCATCAGGCAGGACTCTAACAAAAGAGATTCTTAAGCAAGAATTTGATATACTCTTTAAAGGAGTTTCTAAAAAGACAGCACCCAATGATTTTGATAGTTGTTTTGAAGATTTCTTCAAGTTTAAGCTTAAAGAGGGTGGATGGAGTAATGCAACAGCTAAACGCTACAGAATGCTTTATAAACTTGTCAAAGAATTCGAAAAAATAGATGATAAGATTGAAATAGAGCTTATTGATGTGTTTTGGATAACTGATTTTAAGAAATACTGTCAAGAGATTAAATCTCATCAAGTAAATACTCTTGGAAGAAATATAGGCCTACTAAAAACATTCCTTAATTACTGTCTTAAGAATGATTTCATCACAAATTCAAGTTTTAAGGAGGTAGCAGTTAACAGAGAGATTACTAATCAGCTTGCTCTATCCAAGGAAGAGATACAACAAATAGCGGATTTAGATCTGTCAAATAGGCAACGATTAGAGCGAGTTAGAGATGTCTTCTTACTTGGATGCTATACTGGAATGAGATATAGTGATTTCAAGCGAGTGAGAGCTTCAAATGTGACCAACAATCTCATTACGATTAGAGAAGTCAAGGACAAAACTAAAACTCTAGAAATTCCAATGACAGATAAGATTAGAGCGATATTAAATAAATATAATTTAGAGCTACCAGTAATATCAGAACAGAAGTTTCGTGAATATTTAAAAGAGATATTTAAGATAGCTGGTTTTACATCACTTGTAGTTAAATCAAAAAAAATAGGTAAAAATGTTTATGAAGAAGAGGTCCCTATGTATCAGCTTATAAGTACTCATACAGCAAGAAGATCATTTATTACCATCATGCTCAATAGTGGAGTTCCTGCAAAAGCCATTATGAATATAACTGGGCATAAATCGATTAATAACTTTCAGCTATACTACAAACCAACAAATGATGTTTTGTCAGATTTTATGCAAAAAGTATGGAAATGATATTAACAATAACATTCAATTAAGTGATGTTTTTTGGCTTTATAAGAAATAATGGATAATGATGATAAAATTTGATAACTCACGCTAAGTTTTCTTTAAAGAACCAAGTAAAATAAGGAATTTTACATCATTATTACAATATAAAAATGGCAGAAATTTCCGAAACACTCATTGAAGACTGTGTAAAATCATTTACTGTTTTAAGCTCCAGAGTAGCTGTTCTTTCAGACTCAGTAAATCAAATGAAAGAAAAACAGAAGAATATGGATATTAAACTTGATAAGATTAGTTGTGTACTCCTCAAAAAATCAGATTACTTCACCGTTGGAGAGATTGCCCTTAAAGAAGGGGTCTCAGAAAAAACTGTTTTAAGACGTATTAAAATGGGAGTTATTCCCTACGAAAAGAGTGAAGGCGAAAAAGCTTATAGAATTCCTTCAATTAAATATAATGAATCTATCTCCCATGATGGTGTTTCTATGTGGTTTCAAGACCACACATAATTTGTGTGTCTAATCAGCCATAATACGGACTCCCCAGTCACTCTCTCCGATTATCCCATCTTTGCACTTAGGGCATTTCTTTGCCTTGTAATCCCAAGGAATAAACTCTTCACTATCACACTCCTCAAAAGACCTGTCAAGCTCAGCTCCAATAGGTGAATGTGTAATTCTATCATATATCTCATTACATCTTAGACATACCACAGGAATAGTTGGGTCCCTCAATTTCCGCACATTATAACAACTTTGACGACCCAAGATTGTTTGTAAAGGTGACACAGGCTCATATTAAAGTTTTAAGGGAGTTTAACATCATTGATGTTTACAACATCTGGTGATGAAAAATTGATGAACTTTTTGAAAGTGACTGGCACCAAATCTATGGTTTTTTCAGTACCTCAAGATCTTTTATATGTGAATTTTTGTAAGGATGTAGAAAACATGGTTCAGATTACTCATACTACAATAAAAAAATAACTCTACTATTAGAAAAACCGATCACTCCATACCTTATTATACATCGATCTTAATTCAAACCGAAGTATAATTTCATGTGAACCACTACCAATATTTAATGCCCCAGTATTTATATCATAACTATATCCCACAAAAAGATTGTCTATTAACCTAACTCCAAGTAGCGTACTAATGCTTATTCCCTCACTATAGGATGCCCCAAAGGACAGTTTTTCCTGCCAGTTAAACGAAGCCGAATAGTTAATCAAAAATGGTTGAGATTCAACATACCTTGCAAGAATTGCCGGCTTGAATCGTAATGAATTTGTTAACTGAAATACATGACCTGCTATCAAGTACGTATGAATGTTTTCAAAAGTGATCTTAAAGCGCTCACTGCTTAATGGTTCGTAATTAAATGTATTAAACAGCCTTGGCGCTGAGATCCCAAAATACGTCTTAGAATCATAGTAATAAAAACCTAGGCCCAAATTGGGACTAAGCCTGTTTTGGAGATTGGATTCATAGAAAGGGTCACTGGGATCATAAAGCTCCAGACTAGTAAAGTCTAAATTTACAGAGGATAAAGCAGCCTGTAGTCCTAACCCCAAATATTGATCATCAGAAAGTTGAAGTTGATAAGAGGTGTTTATTGAAAAAGATTTTTCTTCAAAAGGGCCTATAACATCTGAAGAAAAGTCAAGCCCCAATCCTAATTTACTCTCAGCTCTGTAGTGCTGAATATTAAAATTTGAAGTACTAGGCGCACCTTCAAAGCCTATCCATTGTTCTCTTGCTTGTATAAAAATCGTAGTGACCTGTCTACTCCCTGTATACCCTGGATTTATCGAAGAAGGATTATACATAAATTGTGTATAGAGATTGTCCTGCTGTCCCCAGGCAAAAGTCTGAAATAACATCAATATGTATATTATATTTTTCATCAATGCATTAATAATTTACATAGATATAGCCCTGAACTATTTCTTGTTCCCCAGAAGCCTTTCTTATCTCTATTCTGTAGAAATAGGTCCCTTGAGGTAATAATCCTGCTGTGGATTGGTTGTAACCTTGGAAGCGGTCGTTAGTTTGCATGTAACCTTCAAAACTGTATACTATATTTCCTTGACGATCAAATACATAGAGAGTATTGTCTGGATATACTTTTAAATAATCAAGTATTAATTCGTCATTTCTACCATCCCCATTAGGACTTATTCCGTACGATGCATTCTCAGGTATCTCAATATTTTCTGAGTCATTGTCCTGATCCAAATCATTTACTGGATCTTGATTGTCCCCAATCCCATCTCCATCAGTATCAGCCGTCTCATTGGGATCCAGTGGGAAAGCATCCTGACTATCCTCCACACCATCATTGTCATCATCTGTATCAGTAAAATCTGATATCCCATCTAAATCAAAATCACTTGGAATATCTTCTGTGTCATAAGGATCTGTACCAGCAGATTGTTCGTCTTGATCAGTATAGCTATCATTATCGTTATCTAAATCTTCTGTATCAACTATCCCATCATTATCATCGTCGGTATCTAAATTGTTACCAATTCCGTCACCATCAGTGTCTGTTGTCTCTGCAGGGTCATTTGGAAGGCTATCGTCACTATCCGATATGCCATCGCCATCACTATCTTCTGATAATGGATCTGTGCCCATTGCTATCTCGTCTGTATCACTAACTCCATCATTATCATCGTCAGTATCAGCATTATTGCCCAAGCCATCACCATCGGTATCTGTTGTCTCGTTGGGATCTGTAGGGAATGCGTCCTGGCTGTCAAGTATACCGTCATTATCATCATCCGTATCTATTGTGTCTACTAATCCGTCTCCATCAGTGTCTGTTGGAGTATCTGTTCCATCCGATGGATCTGTTCCTGCGGTCTGCTCGTCTTCATTGCTTATACCATCACCATCTATATCAGGGTCTGTGTTGTCTCCTATACCGTCTCCGTCAGTATCTGTTGTCTCCGTAGGATCTAGTGGGAGGTCATCCTCCGAATCAGTAACACTATCTGAATCAGTATCTGAAGACAGTGGGTTTGTACCGTCGTCTAGTTCCTGAGCATCACTTATACCATCACCATCTGTATCTGAATCAGGATCATTCGGATCTATTTGATCTTCTAATTCCTGGTTATCATCTACACCATCACCATTACTATCTGAACTTGTTGCGTCGGTACCTAAACTAGCTTCTAAACCGTCATCTAGACCGTCACCATCAGTATCTGATTCTGTGGGGTCACTACCACTTGCTATCTCATCTGCATCACTTACCCCGTCGTTATCATCATCTGAGTCAATAGCATCAACTAACCCATCTCCATCAGTGTCCGTTGGAGTATCTGTTTCATCTGATGGATCTGTGCCTGCTGCCTGTTCATCTTCATTACTTATACCATCACCGTCTATATCAGGGTCCGTGTTGTCTCCTATTCCATCTCCATCAGTATCTGTTGTCTCTTGATCATTATTTGGGAAAGCATCATCGCTATCTGGAATACCATCATTGTCTGAGTCATCAGTAGTAGAATCTGTACCATCCTCTAATTCCTGAGTATCACTTACACCATCATTATCATCATCCGTGTCATTATTATTTCCTATTCCATCACCATCGGTATCTGTTGTCTCATTGGGGTCTGTAGGAAATGCATCCTGACCATCTGGTGTGCCATCATTATCATCGTCAGTATCAGCATTATTGCCCAAGCCATCACCATCGGTATCTGTTGTCTCGTTGGGATCTGTAGGGAATGCGTCCTGGCTGTCAAGTATACCGTCATTATCATCATCCGTATCTATTGTGTCTACTAATCCGTCTCCATCAGTGTCTGTTGGAGTATCTGTTCCATCCGATGGATCTGTTCCTGCGGTCTGCTCGTCTTCATTGCTTATACCATCACCATCTATATCAGGGTCTGTGTTGTCTCCTATACCGTCTCCGTCAGTATCTGTTGTCTCCGTAGGATCTAGTGGGAGGTCATCCTCCGAATCAGTAACACTATCTGAATCAGTATCTGAAGACAGTGGGTTTGTACCGTCGTCTAGTTCCTGAGCATCACTTATACCATCACCATCTGTATCTGAATCAGGATCATTCGGATCTATTTGATCTTCTAATTCCTGGTTATCATCTACACCATCACCATTACTATCTGAACTTGTTGCGTCGGTACCTAAACTAGCTTCTAAACCGTCATCTAGACCGTCACCATCAGTATCTGATTCTGTGGGGTCACTACCACTTGCTATCTCATCTGCATCACTTACCCCGTCGTTATCATCATCTGAGTCAATAGCATCAACTAACCCATCTCCATCAGTGTCCGTTGGAGTATCTGTTTCATCTGATGGATCTGTGCCTGCTGCCTGTTCATCTTCATTACTTATACCATCACCGTCTATATCAGGGTCCGTGTTGTCTCCTATTCCATCTCCATCAGTATCTGTTGTCTCTTGATCATTATTTGGGAAAGCATCATCGCTATCTGGAATACCATCATTGTCTGAGTCTTCCGGTATTTCTGTGGTCTCGGAAGTCGTTGTAGAGCTCTCAGTAGATGTTTCAGAAGAAGAACTACTTACTTGAGTGTCATCGGTATCTTGGTTATTTTGATCTTCCTCATTTTCACTCTCTTCGATATTTTCCTCTTCCTCATTTTCCTCTTCCTCAGACTCAGTTGTCTCACTTTCTTTCGCGCTAACAGTTACATTTACTGTCACGGTTGCTGCAAGATAGTTCGTGTCTGATACTTGAGAGGCAGTAATTTGTGTAGTTCCTGTTGCTTGAAGACTTAGTGTATTGCCAGAAACTGAACCAATTGTCCCATTTGCTACAGTGTATGTTATCGCCCCTGTACTACTTGAGGTTGCAGATAAGGTTATGTCATCATCTACAGCACCTGAGATAGCATCAAAAATAATAACTGGCTGAGCTTTATTTACAGTTAAAGTAATCGTTTCAGTAGCCGTCTGATAATTATCAGACTCTTGAACAGCAGTAATTGAGGTAGTCCCCGCTTGATTAATTGATACTGTACTATCTGATAATGAAGCAATGCTTGTATTGGCAATTGAATAACTTATAGTGCCCGATATTGTTGAAGATAAAGAAAGGTCAAAATCCGTATCGCCATATGTTTTGGAAATATCAGTAAAGGTTATTGTCGGAGCACCTCCCTTATTAACGGTAAGAGTCATAGTGGCTGTTGCTGCCAAATAATTTGTGTCAGACACCTGTGAAGCAGTTACTATAGTTGTGCCAACTCCCATAATGTTTACTGTATTGCCATTAACAGTAGCTATATTTGAATCTGCTATACTGAAAGAATATAAACCTGTACTACTTGAAGTAGCCGATAAATTAAAGTCAGGGTCACCAAAAGTCTTTGTGATATCATTAAAAGTAATTACGGGCTGTGCCTTGCCCATAGTTAACGTCATGGTGATTTGACCAGACTTATATTTTGAGTTAGCTAACTGGGTTGCTGTAATTATAGTCTGACCTGAACCTATGATTGTCACTGTTGTTCCTGATACAGTAGCAACACTAAGGTCGGAGCTTGAGTAGATAAAATCTCCTGTTCGATTTGATGTGGGTGGACTAAGACTAAATGGAGCAGTATCTGAAGATTTATTTTGGTCTGGGAAGTTTGTCAGCACTGTCTCTCCTTGAATGATATTTACTTCCCTTGTTATTGATTGAGCGGGGTTATAGGTGTTATTACCCCCTTGACTAAATGTAATTAGTAATTTGCCTGGGTGCGTAATTGAAATTTCGTCTCCAGTTTGAGTATAGGTAGCGTTATTTTCAGCAGAGATTGAACTACTTACAGTAAGAGATGATGTTGCACTAACAACCGAGACGTCTAAAGTAAGGGTCGCAGTGAAGGTAAGTAGTGTAGCAAAATCATAAGGTATTACAATCTCTTGATTGGACTTTATAACATCAAAGGTTAAAGTTTTAGACGCACTACTATAATTAACACTTTCTGACACTGTAAATGTTAATGTTACTATTCCTGTTTGCTGGATACTTACCAGCTCATAGTTATTTAGGGTGCCTGATAAGGTAGCTGCACCTGTAACACTTAATTGTACCGAGTCGGAGGATGTTGCTGTTGCAACCACAGGAATTGTAGTAAAAGATACTAAGGCTGTAGTGACTGGGATTCCCGTAACTGTAATTTCTTGATGGGCTTTTCCAACAGTAAGAGTAGTGGTTACATTTCCTGCTAAATATCGGTCATCCTCAGCAAGAGTTGCGGTAAGGGTAACTACTCCTGCTTTATTTATAGTAACTGTTGTACTACTTATACTAGCTATTGCAGTATCTAAAGAGCTAAATACATACTCACTGGTATGGTTGGGATTATCGCCTAAATTATTAGTGGTAATTTCAAAATCAGGGTCTCCATATGTAGCTGTAAATGGACCAAAACTGCCTAGGTTTGGTGTAGCTTTACTTACTGTTAGGGTCATTGTAGCTGTGGCAGATAAATAGTTGTCATCTGCTGCAAGAGAAGCTGTTACTATAGTAGTCCCAGCCTTATTAATATTGAGCTGATTTGAAGATCCTACAGCTAGCTGTGCTATGGAAGGATCTGCTAGTGTATATGTAAAAGCTCCTGTACTACTTGAGGTGGCTGATAAAGTGACTGTACTTGTGGCTCCATAGGTTGTAGTAATGTCATTAAAAGTAATTACAGGTTGTGCCTTATTTACCGTTAAAGTCATCGTCGCCGTTGCAGAGGCATAATTAGTGTCAGCAACTTGTGAGGCGGTAATAATTGTTGTTCCTGCTCCAACTATCGTTGTGGTACTTCCAGTTACTGTAGCTATAGAAGTATCTGCTACTGTAAAGCTAAAAGCTCCTGTACTACTTGAGGTAGCAGTCAAATTAAAGTCAGCGTCACCAAAAGTGATTGTAATGTCATTAAAAGTAATTACAGGTTGTGCCTTATTTACCGTTAAAGTCATCGTCGCTGTTGCAGAGGCATAATTAGTGTCAGCAACTTGTGAGGCGGTAATAATTGTTGTTCCTGCTCCAACTATCGTTGTGATACTTCCAGTTACTGTAGCTATAGAAGTATCTGATACTGTAAAGCTAAAAGCTCCTGTACTGCTTGAGGAGGCTGATAAAGTAAAATTTGTATCTCCAAAGTTCTTTGTTATGTCACTAAAAGAAATTACAGGTAGAGCTTTTTCTACTGTAATAGTTGATGATGTACTACAGCTATTGGCATCAGTAACGATTACCTTATAGTTTCCTGGGGAAATTTCTGTTGTTGTAGAGGTGGTTTGTCCATCATTCCAAGAATAAGAATAAGGAGGTGTCCCTCCAGAAACAGTTGCGTTTAAATATCCGCTAATTTCTGTAGCTCCTGTAAAGGTGGTTTGTAGCGAAAGTACTGTTGGCTCAGTTATTGTAACAGTTTGGGTAACACTGTTACTCTGTGCATCTGTAACTGTAACAATGTATGTCCCCGCTATTAGATCTACAGCTTGATTAGAGGTTTGTACTGGATCTGAATCCCAACTATAACTATATGATGCTGTATTAGAGCTATTAACAGTAACAATAGCATTGCCTTCATTACTTCCAAAACAGTCTACCATACTATTTACAGTGGCTGATATTCCATCATTATCTTCATTAGTTATCGTTATGTCTTCAACATCTGATGCGCTTAAATCATTATAATTTGTGTCTGCTGTTGAAGCTGGATCTCCTGTTACTAATTGATACTGAATGTCTCCATCAAAAAGTTCATCATCTACTCCAGATACAGTAATGGTTTGGGATACATTCCAATTAGCATTTGTGAAAGTTAAATTAGAAACCGATACTAAGCCTTCTGTGACATCAGAAACGCTTATTGGTACTATTACATCTCCCTTAGGATCTATGGTGAGGGAAATATCAACATCAACGCTTTGAGCTCCATTTTCGTCTGTAGTTGGTGAATTAGTAGAACTTACATTTATTCCCTGGTTTACTTGAGTTAAAGTAATTTCAGATTTTTGAGTAGAGAAAAACGTAAGATCCATTGCATCACTCCATGAACCATATTCTATAAGATATCCATCTGCACGATTATCACAATTATTAACGTCATTCCATTTAGATCCTCCATCAAACTTTGTAATAACATAATCTTGTCCTGTGCCACAGTCATAATTTGCATTATTTGGATCATTTGTTTCCCAATTATTCCATTGATTCGTATTAGATGACTCACCAACTAGTGATTTACTATCTCCATTTGATGAACTCCAAACAAGTGTTCCATTTTCAGGGCCAGTTACCCAATACCATTCCCCTTCAGTAGTCTCATCAGATAATCCGATCCAAATATTTGAGGCGTCAACATTATTTTGAACAAAAACATCTTCTTCTTCAGACGTTAGTGTGACAAGATAACCTGGTTCATTTTCGTAAGTTGAAGAAACTGAACTTGAATTAGCATCAGCCCATGAAACACCACTAGAAGATATATATTTATAAATATGCCCGTTTTGTGGATTTAAAAAAGTTCCATCTACTTGAGTTGTAATAAATACTCTAATTTTAATGTCTACTCCATCATCTGTTGTGTTTATTTCAATGGAGTTTAAAGCATTTTCAATATTTTCTGCTGTACCTTTAAAATTAACCGCTAATACATTATCCCAACTGCTGTATCCATAATCAAATTGTAAACCACTTGTAGTTGTAACATCAAAAGTGGCAGTTACGTGTCCTGAAACATAAACAGCCGCTTTATAAATTTCGTTTTCATCATATCCCTCTAATACATAATCACCTTTTAAGGGCCAATTATTTGTGTTAGAGGGTACATTTTGATCTTCAGGTGGAGTTAATTCTACAATTTGAAATGTAGAAGAAATAGTCCCAGTATAATCTCCAATCCCCGTTATTGTTAAGGATGCTGTACCTACTTGAGTATTGTTAAAATAAGCTACTTCATAATCAGTGTCTTGAATTAAAACTGCTCCATAGTATGTAATGTTTAAGTCTGGTTCTACTCCACTAGTTACTATGGTATGTGCAGGAATTGCTTGTAATGATCCATCCTCAAGCCTGCGTTCTTGAGTAAGCTGAACCTCAGCTAATTGAACATCATATACAGGTGTTCCGCTCCCATACTCAATAATTCTTCTTCCTATATCCGTTCGAGATTCATCAACAAAATCTCTAAACTCTTTACCCCAAATAGCTCCGTAGTCTTCTCCAACCTCAACAGCACTTGGTTGATCAGCCGCCCAGTTATTATATTGTCCATCTACATTTCCAGAGGGAGTTCTTATTGTAGTGCCTGAAGCTGATCCACTAATCCATTTCCATGTTCCTTCACTTTCAACATCTGTAAGTCCTAACCAAAAATCATCAAAGGATTCTAAAAATTTCATTTCCTCTGAACTTGTTATCGTAGGTAAGTAACCTTGACTCAAATAATCATACGATAAATCTGCTTCTGATTTTGCCGATGACCATGATACAGATCCATTAATCAATTTATATTTATGTCCACTAACAGGGTTGGTGTAAAAATTATTCTCATAAGTTGAAATAGCTGTTTTAATATTTATTATTCCACCCGCTACATTTGTTGTAGAAACCGTAATTGAGTTTAATGCTGCCTCAATTTCTGAAGGAGTTCCAGAAAAAACGACTACTTCGGTATCGTCATAATCATTATTAAAACTTTGAAAGGAAAGACCTGTTCTAGTGGGAACAGTAATTTTTGCCCCAGCATCTCCTACCACTATAATTGAGGCTGAGTAGTCAGTAGAAGGATCATATCCTGTTAAAGTATAATTTCCTAATTCTATGACTTGATTTGCAGAAACGTTTTCATTAGTTGGAGGGGTAAAGTCTACTATTTTATATGTCGTAGAATTTGTGCCTGTATAATTTCCTATTCCAGTAACTATAGCTGTTGCTTCACCTACAGATGAATTATTTGAATACGCTATGGTATAATCGGTTCCCTCTTCTAATCTTGTCCCAGAATAAATCAACTCTAATGGAGGGGTCTTATTACCTGAAACATCAACATGTTTGACAGCAGAAATTGTAGCGTCAGATAAATTCCCTAATTGGGTAAGCTTAACCTCAGCTAATTGTACATCATATACAGGTAAACCGTTGTTCCCATACTCAATTATTGCTCCAGGATAGTCGTTACGTGCTGAATTAGCATAATCTTTAAACTCACCGTTCCAGACACCTCCATAGTTTTGTGAAGAACCACTGTCAGGTTCACCAGTCGCCCAGTTATTATATTGTCCATCTACATTTCCAGAGGGAGTTCTTATTGTAGTGCCTGAAGCTGATCCACTAATCCATTTCCATGTTCCTTCACTTTCAACATCTGTGAGCCCTAACCAAAAATTTCCAAGGTCCTCTAGAAATTTCATTTCCTCTGCACTTGTTACAGTAGGTAGATACCCTTGACTTAAATATTCAAATGATGCATCTGCATCTGACTTTGCCGTTGACCATTCAATAGTGTTAGCTTTAACATATTCATATTTATGCCCATTAATGGGATTTGTATAAAAATTGTACTCATAAGTTGAAATAGCTGTTTTAATATCTATTATTCCACCCAGAACATTTGATGTAGAAACCGTAATTGAGTTTAATGCTGCCTCAATTTCTGAAGGAGTTCCAGAAAAAACGACTACTTCGGTATCGTCATAATCATTATTAGAACTTTGAAAGGAAAGACCTGTTCTAGTGGGAACAGTAATTTTTGCCCCAGCATCTCCTACCACTATAATTGAGGCTGAGTAGTCAGTAGAAGGATCATATCCTGTTAAAGTATAATTTCCTAATTCTATGACTTGATTTGCAGAAACGTTTTCATTAGTTGGAGGGGTAAAGTCTACTATTTTATATGTCGTAGAATTTGTGCCTGTATAATTTCCTATTCCAGTAACTATAGCTGTTGCTTCACCTACAGATGAATTATTTGAATACGCTATGGTATAATCGGTTCCCTCTTCTAATCTTGTCCCAGAATAAATCAACTCTAATGGAGGAGTCTTATTACCTGAAACATCAACATGTTTGACAGCAGAAATTGTAGCGTAAGTTAGGTCAACCACTTGAGCGTTTATAAAATTAAAGAATAACAGACCTATAAATAACTTAGTGATTGGAATTTTCATATAATACAAATACTATTAAAATATTTCTGAATTATAATTGAATCAAAAGTTCAACCCTTCTATTAATCCTGTGTTGTTCTTGAGTACATTTATCTGCTAGGCTACAATCATTAAGGAGTTGAGTTTCACCTTTTGCAATAATTTCTATTCTGCTTGAGGCTATACCCTTTCTAATTAACGATGCTTTTATGTTTTCAGCACGTTTTTTAGAAAGTGACATATTATAATCCGCATTTCCTACACTATCGCTGTGCCCTGTAAGGAGTATACCAGCATTTTTATTTTGTAATAAATACGAGGCTACAGCATTGATTGTCTCGTTTGCACTTTCTTTAAAGTAGAATACCGAATCAAATGCAAAATTGATATCCTTAAATTCTTGTGTTACTATTGAGGTCACATTTGTATTTGCAGCGGTATTGGCCAATTTAAACTCTGTTCTTCTTTGTTTCGAATTACTGTAATTACAATTTGCTGTCATACAATCGGCACTACTAACAAACTCGCCTTTACCAAGGCTTACAAGCTGTTCACTATCCACACCATAGGCGATAAGCTTATTCTTTATAAAGTCTGATCGCTCTTGAGAAAGCCATTTATTGTAAACATCAGGCCCACTGGGGTCGGTATAAGATTCAATCACTAACTGTTGAGAAGGGTTTTCTTTTAAAAGCTCTGCAAGTTCTCTAACTACAGTTTCTCCTTCAGGGAGATATTGTTTTTTATCAAAACCATATAAGATTTCTCGATCTTTCGACCTGTTGTTATTTACAATATCTGCTAGTTGACCTTCAATTGTTACTTTAGGGTTTAAAGCTATTGTGGCTATTTCACCATGGTCATAGACTCTTGATATATCTATTTTTTTAGTGCTTACTTTATGGTTTTCTTCTGTGATTCTAAGGTTATACTGTTTGCCACATTCCAAATCTTCAATATGGTAAAACCCGTTTTTACTTGTTTGAACAACCTTTACTTGAAGCATATCATCTAAAACTTCAATCTGAGCATTAATTACAGGTTTGTTTGTTTGTTTATTGACTACAAGACCTGATACACTTCCAAAGCAATCAAACACAATAGGATTTTCGATTTCCACTTTATAAATATCATCTGATCCTTGTCCGCCTTCTCTATTGCTACTGATATAAGTTTTTCCATCTGCAGAGAAATAAGCAAAGTCATCTTTTACATTGTTCAAAGGCTTGCCTAGATTAAAAGTCATGGCATAGGGATCATTAATAGCAATGCCAAAAATATCTAACCCACCATAGCTAGGATGCCCATCAGATGCAAAATAAAGATTGTAATTGTCGTCTATAAATGGAAACGATTCTCTAGAGGCTGTATTGATTTTAGGCCCCAAATTCACGGGGTCTGCTAAACTGCCGTCAGCTTTTATCTCAACTCTGTATAAATCTGAAAGCCCATAACCTCCTGGTCTATCACTTGAGAAATATAGCATTTTACCAGCCTTATCTATTGATGGGTGAGCATTGTTATATTCGTTTCTGTTAATGCTTAACAGCTCTGGCTTATGCCATTTTCCTTCTTTATTAAGATTATATCGTATGATTTGAAGGTAACTTTCGCCCTGGGAGTTTTGCGCACTTTGGGTTAGATACAATTGATCTCCAGTACTATTTAATGCTGCTGTGGACTGATGAGCCTTAAAATCACTTCTTAAACTAAACTTGATAGGATTAGGTTTGATCAACTTTTCTTTGTTATTGTACGTATACAATGAAGAAAAATATTTACTAGACCAATAGTCTAACTTTGTTTTGGCACGCTTGGAAACGAAAAAATTCTTGTCATTTTGAGCATAGAAACCAAAGTCTGAATATTCTGAGTTTAATTCAAAAGGAGTAAGGACGTAGCGTGTTTTAAATTTGGTCTTGTATTTTTCTAAGAGGCTGCGTTTTGTATGGAATAAAGCCCTACTATCAGTAGGATGCATACTTACAAAATTGCTAATTATTGAATCATAACGATCTTTTGTTTTTAGCGACAGGGCACTAACAGCGTATAGGTAGAGTTCTTCCGCCGTAAAAGAATTAAGATTATTTTTTTCTAAGGACTCCCAAAGATTGAAATTGTAATAGGCTTTATTGTAGTCCCCTTTCTTGTAATAAGAAAAAGCTAGTTTATTTAATAAAGTAGAGTCTCCAGATTTGTTGATATACTTTTCATAGTGTTTAACTGCCTTGGCATAGTGCAAAGAGTTAAAACTACTTTCAGCTTTTTTTAGTTGACGCGACTGCGAAAAAGAAAAATAAGCAAAAAAACAAAATATGACTAATAAATATTTGTTCAAAATACTTGTAATTATTTCAGAAACAGCGCAAATAAGCTCTCAAATGTTTATAAGTACGATTTTTTGTTTATAAAAGATTTATTTTCTTTACTATTTATTGTAATTTTGTTATAATTTTTATCGCTAATTCAATGTTAAAGTGCAATATTTTCAATGCTTTCAATTCAAAAAGTGTTTTTAAAAACATCAAAATAATTAGACATTTATTTTTGATAAATTTTCTCATAATTTCAGGTCACACCATGAGTCAAAGTCCAAGTTATGACTTAAAAAGACTTGAAACCTCTAAGTATTTTTACAACACATTAGGTATCGGTAACATCATTTATTTTGGCACCAACCAAGGTGTATTTAAGCTTTTAGATGGTAAAATTAAATTGCATAATAAAGAAATTGTTGGCCCTATTGCTGTAGAAAATGGAAATATAGAAGCGGGAACTGTAAGGGTTAGTAATCAATTTAGTAATATCCTGCCTAGAGAATATAAAGAAGCACCCAAGAATGTTTACATAAACCAAGATATTCTTTATTTAACTGTCAAGGGAAAGCTTTTTGTTTTTGATAGATATGATTATGACCTTAATTCTATTGGTAGTGTGAGGGCAATTACCGAAAACTATATTGGAACCTATGGTGGAGTAATCAGAAAGGGGGATTCTTCAAAAATATTAAATTACACTAATAGCTATATCAGAGAATATGATAAAGCTACCTTTATTTGTTGGGATGGACTGTATGTTTTTTGCGACTCGATTAAGAAAAACTATCATTCAGGTATCTCTTCAGGAGTTAATGTTAAAGGCAAACAGCTTGGAATAGCTAAAGATATAATTGAAATTGAACATCCTAATTACTTGATTAATACCGACAAAGGGTTTTTTAATATAAACATTATTGAAGATGAGGCTACATTGATATCTAATGATTTTTCTGAAGTAAATTTTGTAAACTGGTTTGAAAAACCCAAAAGCATTTCTAATGAAACATTATTTTCTTATAAAAATAAAATCTTCAGTATCAATCTTCTAACTTTTGATATCTCCACCTTATTTGAATTTCAAAATGAAATCACAAGTGTTTATGCTAACGGACTTGAAGAGATATATATACTTTTAGATAGTAGTCTCATTCGCTTTAATAAATATAATGGTGAGCAATCAGTCATTATGGAAAACCTAAGATTAGTCAATGATGTTGGAGTATTTGAAAACTTTGTTTTTGTTACCACTGACCTAGGGCTTCATCTGTATGATAGATATACAAAAGTTATTCAAAAAAACGTATTAAATGACGAGTTAAATAAAAAAGCGTTTTTTATAGGTAAAGACACATTATTTCTTGGAGGAGTAAATGGACTCTATAAATTTGATTACTCTGGTATTTCAAACTTATTCTTAACAAAAGTGAATCAATCAAAGCCAGTTGAAAATAGTTTTATCCAAGATATTATAAAATTGAAATGGCAGATATTATCATGTGTGTTATTGCTACTAGTGATTTCTAACCTAATGATCTACAAAAAATATAAGAATGAACAAAAATTAAAGTATGTTGTCTCAGTTGATCTTAAATCAGATATAGAGAAATACATTAATGAAAACATTAGTTCTGTCAATATTGAGACAATAAAGTCAACTTTTAATCTATCCAATAATCAGCTATATAGCTATATGGGGAATGTTAATCCAGGAGAAGTAATTCGAAGGAAAAGAGTAAGCCTTGTAAAAAAACTAAGAAAAGCTAATACAAGTGAGCAGGAAATATCTACGCTAACGGGATTCTCAATTAGCTATCTTAAAAAGATATAATATTATTCTCACGCAACACGTTACAAACTTTCCCCAAACACATCCCCCCTAAAGCAGCATCCAGAGAATCTCATGGTATGGCAATGACAGTTGAGGTTAAGAGAGGATTTGGATTGTGTCCATTGGTGTAAAAAATATCTTAAGGGAAAGCCTCTACTAAAACAATCCTTAACTAATTAATAAACATATAATTAGCTTTAATATCTGGGGTTTAATCTATGTTTTGTCTTAAATGATGAGGTTTAGGGTTATATCTATAACACACAACTAAATCTATATAGGAAAACGAATCTCTGAAACCCACCCCTCGACATAAGAACTAGGTAGGGATGGAAACTTTCAGCTTTTAAATACAATGTCATAGTCCACATCTTTACCTATGTGTTTAGTTACATATTTGCATACTGTTTCACTATCATAGATTGGCTGGTAGTCTCCTACTGATAAATTACCTAATCCACAGAATGCTTTAGCTTACAGCCTTTAATTAAAATATATTTTACATTTAATTGTCTGTAATTTCAATTTCACCAAGCATCTCTGAATGAAGAGAACATTGGTAATAATAAGTGCCTTTTTCTGTAGGTGTCCAAATTACTACATCATTCGTAGCTCCATAGTTTATTCCATCAATAACTAAATAATATGTTGTTCCATTTGCAGGATTAGATTTAAGATAGAAAGGATGACCTTGTGCGTTAACATTAAAATAAATGTTATCCCAAATATTAAAGGTTAGGGTAGGATCATTACCTTCAACTTGTCCTTCTCTGTCTTTTCCATTTAAAACATAGTCAGAATTATTTGTAGATGTTACATCTAAAATAAAATTCTCGGGGCAATAACTCCATATTGGTTTATTATCAACTTTTAGATTAGAGTTTTCAGAAAAATTTTCAGGTTCACTTCTAAAATTTGAAGCACACCATCCTGAAATATCTTGGTTAAACATTAAAGTATTTTGAAACATTTCTTCCATATCATTTACATTTATGGTATTCCAATTACCAATATCTTGGTTAAACTTGGTTGCTCCTTTAAACATTGATCTCATATTTAGGACGCTTGAGGTGTCCCAATTTCCAATATCTTGATTAAATGATTGTGCATCATTAAACATTTCTTCCATATCATTTACTTTTATGGTATTCCAATTACCAATATCTTGATTAAACTTGGTTGCTCCTTTAAATATTGATCTTATATTTAGGACGCTTGAGGTGTCCCAATCTCCAATATCTTGATTAAATGATAGCGCACGTAAAAACATATAACTCATATTTATGACGCTTGAGGTGTCCCAATCTCCAATATCTTGATTAAATGATTGTGCGTTATTAAACATAGACTCCATTGACGTAACATTTGATGTATCCCAATCACTAATATCTTGATTGAATTTTACAGCACCAATAAACATTTCAGACAAATTAACTACGCTTGAAGTATTCCAATTCGATAAATCTTGATTAAACACGGAAGCATTATTAAACATGGATTCCATATTTATTACTTTTGATGTATCCCAGTTTGTAATATCCTGATTGAACTTTTCTGCCGAACCAAACATAAATCTCATATTGGTAACTTTAGAAGTATTCCAATTAGATAAATCTTGGTTAAAAGACGAAGCACCATGAAACATACTATTCATATTAGTTACATTTGACGTGTCCCAATTTGATATATTTTGATTAAAATTATATTTACTCGTAAATAAATTTGACATATCAGAAACCTTAGAAGTAACGACATTTGTCAAATCATCCCCTCTTCTAATCATCCTCCTGAGCATATCATCACTTACAATTGTATAGTTGATGTTATTAAAATCGAATATATCTCCGATTTTCACAAATTCATTTGCTTTAACAGTAATTCCATTTTCATCAAGATAAAGAGGATCTAATTTCAGAAAATTTGCTTGAATAGTAGTATCAGAATTAATATTAACTGTTACAACACTCGACTGACTACTAATCCCTTCCCAACCTGAAAATTCATACCCTTCCTCTGAAATTGCTGTTATGGTAACATCTGTCCCCTCATCATATGTTCCCCCCTCATTTGAGACTGACCCTCCTTCACCAGCTGTAACATTCAGGGTGTATTGTGTTGGCTCTGGTTCTGGCTCTGGCTCTGGCTCAGGTTTTGGTGTAGCTACAACACTTTGAAGAGGGGTGGTGTCTTCTTCCTCTGTAGAGCAGCTGTAGATTATTGCTGTTGAAAACAATGCTATAAAAGATAGATAAAGTAGATTTTTCATATTTCTAATTTAGAAAGAATAGGTTACATATCAAACCCCAACCTCAATTCCAACAGAAAAACCGTTTCCTAAAACCCATGCCCCTTTGTTTGGGATAGGAGTGCTTGAGAAGTTTTAGCTTTTAAATACAATATCGTAGTCCACATCTTTACCTATGTGTTTAGTTACATATTTGCATACTGTTTCACTATCATAGATTGGCTGGTAGTCTCCCACCGAAACATTTCCCATTCCATACTTAACTTCCTGATAGGTCATGTCTGTATTAGTGCCTATAAGCATATGTACATGCAGGTTATTGTAATCTCCCTTGTCTCTTTCTGTTACATAGAATGCCTGTTCTACCTTATTAGATGCCTTGAGGAGTTTAGTGATCCAGTTTCTCACTGTCATGGTGTGGATCTTATATGGAGTTCTACATGTGACAAAGTAGTTCCATTGTAATTGCTGGAGGAAGCTTGCGTAATCTTTAGCTAAGTTCATTTTGGTTAAGTTTAGGGCATAGCAGGGATTAAGGCTATCTATGCCTGGTTAGTATATACATCATGTAAATTGAATTAGATTTTTATTTGAATACTTAAAGATACTCAAAAATTAAACCACTAAATTTGGGATATTAGATTGATGATTGCAAAAATAGAGAAAAGGCAACTCTACAGGCAACTGAAAAAAAGAAGTCCCGAAAACACTGGGCTTTCAGGACTTAATAGTGGAGAAGATGGGACTCGAACCCACGACCTCTTGACTGCCAGTCAAGCGCTCTAGCCAGCTGAGCTACATCCCCAAATATATTTCATGCGAAACTAAACAAAATTTTATTGCTTTTTATCCTTTT
>Ga0209653_1001212_pt1 | contig 21081 bp, 24 predicted proteins | sample SaaInl6LU_22_DNA_FD_184644 | JGI IMG/M metagenome (GOLD analysis project Ga0209653, IMG submission 184644) | Marine microbial communities from expanding oxygen minimum zones in the Saanich Inlet - ESP_116LU_22_DNA (SPAdes) (version 2) | ecosystem: Environmental > Aquatic > Marine > Intertidal...
GGATAGTATACCTGTTGAGTTCTTGAAAAAAGAAATGAATGAAAATAGAGATTCACTTGTGCTTTGGGGAGTAAATTTAGGGAAAGAAAAATCTATTTTGACCGTTGCAATGGATACGACAAAAGAGGCAATTAACGTGTATCCATTTAAAAATCCTACAAAAAATAAAGAGCTAAACCAACTCTCTGTTTCTCGTGCCATTGATGCTACTGAACCCCTAAAAATTAAGTTCAACAGACCTATTTCAAAAGTAAAGGATGCTCTTATTTCTATAAAAAAGGACACCACAAGTATACCGATTGACAGCATTACTATTGAGATGAAAACACTCCTTATTTATTTTGCAAAAAAAGAAGCTAAATCATATCGCTATACCACTTTACCTAATGCTATTGAAGATTTGTTTCAAACAACAAACAAAGACACGCTAAGCAGTCCTATTTCAGTTAAAAAAAGTAGTTTTTACGGTAGTTTTACCTTGAAATTTATTCCTAAAAAAGATTCTGTCAATTACATCGTTTCCCTACTTGATGAAAAAGGCGAAGTGATAAAAACAAAATGGGTAAAAGGAAATACAACACTTACTTTTTCGAAGCTAACACCAGGAAAATATTCCGTTAAAGCAATTGAAGACCTCAATTCAAATAAAAAATGGGATACTGGAAATTACTATTTAAAGAAAAAACCAGAGTTGGTTTTCTATTTCCCAATAGATATAACCATCCGTTCTAATTGGGAAATGGCGGAGAGTTGGGAGATATAATTTTTTTTCAATGAAAAAGATTCCTGCCTTCGCAGGAATGACAAACAAAAAAAGCACCTTATTTACATAAGATGCTTTTCAATATAAATAAATTTTTAAGTATTAGTTTTTCAAAGCTTCAGCTCCACCAACAATCTCAAGGATTTCGTTGGTAATGGCTGCCTGTCTTGCCTTGTTGTAAGTCAATTTAAGGTCAAACAACATATCTCCAGCGTTATCTGTTGCTTTGTGCATTGCTGTCATTCTCGCTCCGTGTTCTCCTGCATGAGAATCCAAAACACATTTATACAATTGTATTTTTAATGATTTTGGAACAATATCCTCGATAATTCTCTCTTTTGAAGGCACAAAGATATAGTCGGCATTGCTTGATGAAGATTCTTCCAATTCTACTTTTTCAATTGGTAAAAACTGCTCAACCATAACAGTTTGGTTAGCTGCATTCACGAAGTGGTTGTACACCATCACTACTTTATCTACTTTTTCTTCTCTGTAAAGCTTCATAATTAACTCAGCTACTTCAGATACCGAACCGAAATTCAAATCGTTATACAATCTTTCTAAATCAGTTGGAATTTCTGGCATATTGGTAGCGACAAAATTCTTCTTTGAATACTCTTGGGCTTTTTTACCTATTGCCATAAAGTGAACATTTGCATCAGCGTATTCTTTTGCCAACATAGCTATTCTCTTGTTGATGTTGTTGTTGAATCCTCCACACAAACCTCTGTTAGAAGTTACAGCCACAAACAATACGTTTTTTACTTCTCTTTCCTGCGAATATATTCCCTCAGAGCTATCCAAGCTAGAACTTAAGTTCATTTGAATTTCTTGCAGTTTGTTGGCGTACGGCAATAATTGAGTAATAGCATCTTGTGCTCTTTTAAGCTTAGCTGCCGATACCATCTTCATTGCAGAAGTAATCTGCATTGTGGAATTTACCGAGGTAATCCTATTTCGTATTTCTTTTAAGTTTGCCATTTTCTTTTAGATAATAGAACTTAGATTTTAGATAATAGATTAAAAGTCATCAGAAACATAAAGTCACTTATCTCAAACATCTATTGTCTAATCTCTAATATCTTTTTATTTCTAGTACTTTGCGCTTAGTTCAGCAGCCACTTTAGTCAACACGTCAGTTGCTTCGTCAGTGTATTTTCCTGCTTGTAACAAATCTAGTGTATCTCTATGTTTTGCTTCCAAATACGCAATGTATTCTTCTTCAAACTGCTTAACTTTATTTACTGGTACTTTTCCAATTAGTCCTTTAGTTCCAACATACAATACAGCAATTTGGTGTTCTACAGACAATGGAGAACCTTCGTTTTGTTTCAATAACTCTACGTTTCTAGCTCCTTTATCTAGTACTGCTTTTGTACTTGCATCAAGGTCAGATCCAAATTTAGCAAATGCTTCTAATTCTCTGTATTGTGCTTGATCCAATTTCAAGGTTCCTGCTACTTTCTTCATTGATTTAATCTGAGCATTTCCTCCAACTCTAGATACTGAGATTCCTACGTTAATCGCTGGTCTCACACCCGAGTTAAATAAATCTTGCTCCAAGAAAATCTGTCCATCTGTAATAGAAATTACGTTTGTTGGAATATAAGCCGATACATCACCTGCTTGCGTTTCAATAATTGGCAAAGCGGTAATTGAACCTCCTCCTTTTACCATTCCTTTCATAGATTCTGGCAAATCATTCATTTCTTTAGCAATGTCATCAATTTCGATCACTTTTGCTGCTCTCTCCAATAATCTTGAGTGCAAGAAGAATACATCTCCTGGGTATGCCTCTCTTCCTGGAGGTCTTTTCAACAGAAGTGACACCTCACGGTAAGCAACTGCTTGCTTAGACAAATCATCATAAACAATCAAAGCTGGTCTTCCAGTGTCTCTGAAAAATTCTGCGATTGCAGCTCCAGTAAATGGTGCATAATATTGTAATGGCGCAGGATCTGATGCATTTGCCGCAACGATAGTCGTGTAAGCCATAGCTCCAGCTTCTTCCAATTTCTTAACGATTCCAGCTACCGTAGATGCTTTTTGTCCTACTGCAACGTATACGCAATAAACTGGTTCTCCTTTATCAAAAAATTCTTTTTGGTTGATGATCGTATCAATAGCCACAGTAGTTTTCCCTGTTTGCTTATCTCCAATGATCAACTCTCTTTGTCCTCTTCCTACCGGAATCATAGCATCAATTGCTTTAATTCCTGTTTGCAACGGCTCAGTTACTGGTTGTCTGTAAATTACACCTGGTGCTTTTCTTTCGATTGGCATTTCGTACAATTCACCTTCGATTGCTCCTTTACCATCAATTGGCTGACCCAATGTATCTACAACTCTACCTACAATTCCTTCTCCAGTTTTGATAGAAGCAATTCTGTTTGTTCTTTTTACAGAAGCTCCTTCTCTCACAACATCAGAAGTTCCAAGTAGTACAGCACCAACATTATCCTCCTCCAAGTTCAATACAATTGCTTGCAATCCATCTTCAAATTCGATAAGCTCCCCCGATTGTACGTTTGACAATCCGTGGATACGTGCAACTCCATCACCTACTTGCAATACAGTTCCTACTTCTTCTAATTGAGCTTCAGTTTTAAATCCTGATAATTGCTCCTTGATAATTGCAGATACTTCTGCTGGTTTTATTCCTGCCATTTGATTTATTTATTTTGTCAAAAATCGTTTTTCAGATATATTATCCTCGTATTTCGTTTTAAATTTCTTTACGTTTTCTAGATTTAGTTCATCATTCTGAATAACTCCTTCTTTGATGAAGGCTCTAATCAGTGATTTGCCCACTAAATCGGTTTCAAACTTTTCCAAGTCTGTGGTTAAAAAATGAAGTTCTGCATAAAAATGCATGTACTCCCTTCTTACTCCTTTACTATCGTTGTAATACTTTCCAGTTCCATAGCTCAAACCATTGACAGATACGAATTCTATCCCTGCTAAAGTACTATAAAAACTCTTTCCACCCGTTCTTTCAAATTTCCCCCAAGCCTCTTTCTCTACCAAAATAGTTCCTTTCTTAAACTTCACTTTTAGTTTGTCTCCCAATTCATTGAATGAAAGAACTAATAAAGAGAGGGCTAGAAACAGAACTACTTTTTTCATAAGACTTAGTTAAGTGAAATTTCTTTTCTTAAGTTTTTAAACTTTGTCGAAATACTAGCGTCTATTTGTTTGTCATCTACTCTTACGATAAATCCACCGATAAGAGCTGCGTCAATTTTTTCTACTATTTCTACTTCTCCATCGTGTTTCAACAAAGAAAGGATACTTTTCTTTTGCTCTTCATCCAATTGAGAAGCCGAAGTCACCTCCGCTGTAACAATGTTCTTGCTCTCTTTGTACATTCCCACAAATTGATTTGCAGTTTCTGCCAATAAGGTTTCTCTTTTGTTATTCACCAACAACTGAATTGTATTCAGTGTCAATTCATTAAATTGAGATCCAAAAAGAGCTGTAAACACTTTTGTTTTTTCTTCTCCTTTTATCACCGGATTCTTAACCAAAGAACGTAAATCTGAGCTTTGGGCCAATGTTTCGGATAAAGAATTCATGTCCGAAACTACTTCTTCGAGCTTACCACTTTCTTGTGACAACCCTAATAAAGCTTTTGCGTAACGTGATGCTGTTTTACTATCTTTCATGTTATGAAGTTAAATGTTTAACCTTTAGTTTAGGTTCACTTCTTCTACTAATTCATTTACCAATGCTTTTTGCTTGTCGTCAGAAGCTAAGTTTCCTTTTACTACTTTCTCAGCAATATCGATTGACAAAGAAGCAACTTGGTTTTTCAACTCAACTATTGCCGCTTTTCTTTCCATTTCGATAGCACTTTTTGCAGATGCAATCATTTTATCACCTTCCACTGCTGCTTCTTCTTTTGCTTTTGCAACGATTTCAGCTTTCATTTCTCTGGCTTCTTTCATCAATGCATCTCTTTCTTCTCTTGCCTCGTTTAGCAATCTTTCGTTAGAGGCAGTCAAATTAGCCATTTCTTTTTTGGCATCTTCTGCAGAGTTCAGTGCATTTTCAATGCTTTCTTCTCTTGTATTTACTGCATTCAAGATTGGTTTCCAAGCGAATTTTCTTAGCAATAAGATAAGTGCTACGAATACTAGTGATTGCCAAAAAAACAATCCAACCGAAAAATCTGATATTAACTTTTCCATACTTCTTTTTTAAAAAAACAATTAAAATAAGTAGTTGCAACCAACCGTTGCAACTACTAAATTCATTTTATGATTATGCAGCAAATAATGCAGCAAAACCAATACCTTCGATAAGGGCAGCAGCAATAAGCATAGCTGTTTGGATTTTTCCAGCAGCTTCAGGTTGTCTTGCGATACCTTCCATTGCAGATGCACCAATTTTACCGATTCCTAAGCCAGCACCGATTACGATTAATCCTGCTCCTACGATATTTGGAATTGTCATGTTGTTTGTTTTTTTTGGTTAATAAATGTGTTTTAAATTCAAATTAGTGATGTTCTTCTACTGCTGCACCGAAATACAACGCAGATAACATCGTAAAAATATAAGCTTGTAGAGCAGCTACAAGCAACTCTAAGATTGATAAAAATAAAGTAAGACCGAAGAAAGCTCCTGTCGCAAAGTAGTTTTGGAAGATAAAAATCAATCCAATCAAACTCATGATTACGATATGACCCGCAGTCATGTTGGCATACAAACGAATCATCAGAGCAAAAGGCTTAATAAAAACTCCAAGCAATTCTATTGGCGCAAGAATAATTCTCATTGGTTTTGGTACACCTGGCATCCAAAATATGTGTCCCCAGTAATTTTTGTTTGCTGTAAACTGTGTGATTAGGAAAGTAATAAGAGCTAAAGCAAATGTAACAGCTATGTTATTGGTTACTCCAATTCCAAGTGGTGTCATTCCGGCAAGATTCAAAAACCAGATAAAGAAAAAGATAGTCAACAAATAACTCATGTATTTCTTGTAATGCTTTTTTCCAATGTTTGGAATAGCAATGTCATCTCTAATGAAAATAATGATTGGCTCCAAAAACTTGGCTGCCCCTCCCGGATTCATGTTGTTTGCATATCTTTTTGCCATTCTCGAAAACAAGAAAAATAAAAATGCAGACATCAAAATGATTACAAAAACATTTTTTGTAATCGAAAAATCAAACGGCTTCGCGTTTTGAACGTGGTGTTCTGCATCGTAATTAATATGACCTTCACTGTCAGTTTTGTAAATTTTACCGTGATAAAGCTTGTAAAAGTTTCCTTTTGATTCTACTGCATGATCTCCATGGTGGAAAGCTGCTCCAGAAAACACATGCAAACCTCCATCCCACAAAATAACTGGCAATGGAAAACTTACTCCATGAGTTATTTCAAAAATGTAAGAATCTTGAAGGTGATGAGCAATTGTCTCTTTAATTTCTTCTCTGATCGATTTCTTAACTTCTGTAGTATCGCTATGACCGTGAGCTTCCGCAGATGCAACCGAAACTAACGAGCTAAGACTGAATACGATTAAAACGAATATTTTAAACACTTTTTTGGTCATGATTCTGTTTTGAGCAAATTTTATTCTGCAAAAGTAAAAATTTTAAACAATTCATATCCCTTTTTCGACAAAAAACATTCAGTTTCTGCACAATTTATCTCATTACTGCCTGTTTAGTTCCCGTGAAAGTGGAAATGCCGACAAAAAAATAGTTATTAAATATGGTATAAGTAGAGAAATAGCTTCCGTCTTTTTACTGATTGAATCATTATTTATTTCGGTGTAAAATAAAAAAAATAAAATCACAAACTTTATTAGCACCCAAAACAAGTATAAAAAGCCTAAATGATCTCGGAATTTGATTTTAGCAATTCCAAAAAGAACAAAAAATATGGAAGTAAGAACAAGCAGTACGAAGTAGCTTTTTATTAAAAATTCGGCTGAAACCCATTGATTAATTTTGTTCAAATAGGAATGACAAATAAACAGAAAAATTAAAACCAAGGTGGCGGACAAACCCTGCAGAATTGATTTATTCTTCTTCATCCTTATTCATTTTATTGAGCCTAATTACCAATGCATACATTGAAATCGCGAACACAACTGTAACGATTCCTAGTGCGAAATAGGGTTTGGCTGTGTTGTATTTGAGATCAAGGATTTTACCTAAATAAGCGCCAAAATAAATAGATGCACCAATTTGAATGCCCAATCCTGAAAAAATAAGTATGGAATTAACTCTTCTATTCTTCTTCATCGCTTTTGAGCGGTTTTGTTACTACCATAAATATTATAGCAGCTAACAATACGAATACTATGGTGAAAAATGGAAAGCCAAACTTGATTGTGGTGTCGCACAAAATTCCACCAAACACAGCTGCTACAAACAAAAAGTATAGAGGTGTTTTATCCATTTTGAACTGGAGTTGAAATAGGTTTTGAACTACTTGGAGCTCCCATCGAAGTTTTTCCGTTGTGCAACGCACCTGCCTCCATCGATAGTTTTTGAGACGTAATGTCTCCTTGAATTTTTGAAGTAGATTTTAAGGATAATAGCCCCGAAACCTGAATGTTTCCATTGATTGTTCCTTCTATTTCTGCATTTTCACAATGAATTTCTCCTTCTATCAATCCATTTACTCCCAAAACCAATTTTCCCTTAACTTTCAGTGTACCTTTAATTTTTCCATCCACACGGATATTATTTTGAGAATCTATGTCTCCCACAATTCTAGTGTTTTCAACTATTTTATTTAATTGGTCGTTGGCCGTTTGTGCAATTGATTTTGCCATGAGATTTTTGTTTTTTATTGTTCTTGAGTGCAACAAATATAGTGAAATACTAAAGAAATGATTCGTTGTTAAAGAAAGTTAAAAATGAAACCTCTTCTGCTTTGGGTGAGATTAATACTTAACTTTAACTTCTTAAAAGAATGAAATTGAATCTAAAAAATATTGTTGTATTAATTAGTGTTGCCATTATTGGGCTCATCGCTGTGCAAATTGTATGGATTACTAATGCCATCGAAGTTCGTAAATCACAATTTGACCAAGAGGTTAAAACATCGCTGGTGGAGGTGACTCAAGAAATCCCCAAAGTAATTAGGCAAAACAAAGAAACTAAGTTTTTTCAACGGCAACAACAGCTCAATCAAGGAGTAACAGACATTAATGCTTTGATAAACGCAATGCTTGATAACACTCCTTTTCAAAAATTTTCTGACAAAATCACTAAAGAGCAACTGGATTCTTTGATACAATCGCAGATGAAGAAAAGAGGAATAACTACGCCTTATATATTTGGTGTGTTTGATGCTACAGGAAACCATCTCTACGAAGCAGATAGCATTGCGAAAAATCACACCTCGGAATTAGTAAGCGAAGGAATTAATATTCCGGTATTTGTAGATGACTTTATGCTCACACAGCCTTTCATCAGTATTATATTTCCTAAAAAAAACAACTTCATTTTTAAAAAAATGTGGCTTATTTTAAGCATTTCTCTTCTTTTGATTTTAGCTGTTATTTATGCTTTTTACTTTACGGTAAATACCATTTTTAAACAAAAACAACTTTCCGAAATCAAAAATGATTTTATCAATAATATGACTCACGAGCTAAAAACTCCAATTAGCACCATTCAATTGGCTTGCGAAGCCCTGAACGATGCCGATATGAACTCAAAGGAATCTCAGCAAACCTTTGTAACTATGATAAAAGATGAGAACACCAGATTAAAAGGATTGGTGGATACCGTATTGAAAACAGCAATCTTGGATAAAGGACAGATGAAACTGCAGAGCGAACCATTAGACTTGCTCGAAATAATTCATAAAGTAAGAGGTAATTTTTCTCTTCAAATCAATCAGTTGAATGGAAAAATTTTACTTGACAACGAGCTCTCTGAAATGCCGCTTTTCGGAGATAACCAGCATCTCACGAATGTTTTTCAGAACCTAATAGACAATGCGATAAAATACACTTCAAAAGCTCCAGAGATAATTATTTCGACTGCCAAAACTATTGATTCATATCTGATAAAGGTTACAGACAACGGAATAGGAATAAGCAAAGAAAATCTGGACAAAATATTTGAAAAACTATACCGAGTTCCTACTGGTGACTTGCATAATGTAAAAGGCTTTGGACTGGGTTTGAATTACGTGAAATCCATGATTGAACTTCACGGAGGAAAGATTGAAGTAAAAAGTACTAAAGACAAAGGGAGCACGTTTATCCTTTCCCTTCCAATAACAGAATAAAACTAAGAATTATGAATAATGCCTCTATTTTACTAGCCGAAGATGATCCAAATTTAGGAATGCTTTTGAGTAAATTCCTAAGAGCTAAAGGTTTCTCATGCACCCTTGCTGTAGATGGCGAAATTGCCTACCAAGAGTTCACAAACGGAAACTTTGATTTTGTGATTCTGGATGTAATGATGCCAAAAAAAGATGGGTTTTCGGTAGCAAAAGACATCCGAGGGATTGACAAAGAGACTCCTATTTTATTCCTTACAGCCAAAAGTATGAAGGACGACAAATTGAAAGGATTTGAGCTAGGAGCAGACGATTATTTAACCAAACCATTTAGCATGGAGGAACTCATTGCGAGAGTTAATGCTATTCTTAAAAGAACCAACACAAAGGAAGAAAATCACTTGTATTCAGTACACAACTATTTGTTTGATTACAATACTCGTATTTTATCTTTTCAGGGAAATGAACAAAAATTAACAACCAAGGAGTGTGAATTGTTTAAAATTCTGGCTCAAAACTTAGGGAAAGAAGTTGACCGAAATGATTTACTGAAGGCTGTGTGGGGAGACGACAATTATTTCAATGGAAGAAGCATGGATGTGTACATTACCAAATTAAGAAAATATTTGAATCAAGACGAAAAGGTTGAGATTGTAAATATTCATGGCAAAGGGTTTAAGTTGATGGTGAAGTAATTGTTACAACAACTATGTTTTGTCATTTCATCTGTCATTCCTTTGAAGAAAGGAATCTGTAAAACGAGAATCTTATTATACAACGTAGATTCCTGCATTCGCAGGAATGACAATATAAAAGATCGCAAGGCAGGAAGGACTATCTATTTACAACTTTCCATAAAAGGTTTGAAAGTTATACGTTCTATCCTTTCCTTTTCAAAACCCACCCTAAAATAACTTCTAAGGCAAAAACCATTGAACGGAATAGAAATTGGAGTGTACAGAACAGTACTAATCACATTTCGATACAACTCGATAAAAAATCGGCTTACTCGATATGACAAAAACCAACCGTTATGGAAGTTAAAAAAAGCAAAGGTGCAGACCTTGAGAAAAAGAAACATGGAATTTTTCTTTTCAGTTTAGTAATTGCAACAGGATTTATGCTCATGGCATTTGAATGGGCAAACTACGAAGTAGCTTACACTCTGAAAAAAGGAGAGATAGGCGAACCAATAGAAGATGAAGTTGTGGTGCAAGATATAGTTATCGTTCGACCTCAGCCAAAAGCACAGCCCAAAACAAAAAATCCTATCATCGATAAATATGAAAAAAAGCCAGTTGAAGAGGAGGACACAACGGAAGTAATAATATTAGACACAATAACTAATAATATTATTACCAACATTATAGACACAGTATCATTTGTTCAGGTAGATCCAGGACCAGTAATTGAACCCATCTTGGATTTTGTAGAAAACGAACCTGTTTACGAAGGTGGATTGGAAAACATGTACAAAGAACTGAATGACAACCTAAAACCAAACAGAATTGGAATTAGCGGAAAAGTTTACATAGAATTTGTAGTAGAGAAAGATGGAAGCTTGAGCAATGTAATTGTAAAACGAGGAGTGCACGAAATACTAGATAACAATGCTTTACAAGCAGTAAAAAAACTCAATAAATGGGAGCCAGGAATACAAAATCATCACCCGGTGCGGGTAAGGATGGTATTGCCTATTAACTTCAAAGTGAGGTAGAAAGGAATAAAAAGGAAGCGAAATTCGCTTCCTTTTTGTTTTTTAACAGTTGATATTCTTAAATTATTCGAATCATTGCTTACATTTGCGACCTAATCACATTTTTAAAAAATTCAACTATGATGAAAAAATTACTTTTTACTGCTCTTGCAGCAACTTTATTTACTGCGTCTTTTGGGCAATCAGCAGATTTAGAATTAACAGTTACAATGCCTGCAACAGATACAACTCACGATGATGGTATCGAGTTTACAGCTCAAATCAAAAACTTAGGACCAACAAATATGGCAGCAGGAGATACAATCTTTTATGGTGTATTTATTGATGGGTCTTCTGTTTTTAACTCTGGATTTTTATTAGGAGCTGGCGGACTAAATTCTGGTGATAGTTTAAGCTTTTCAAGAACTTTAGTGCCACCAACTCACCCAACAACCACAACTTATGAGGTTGTTTGTGTTTATGCACTTCCACAAGATTCATACACTGATACAGGTTCAGTTCTATTGGCCAATAATATTGATTGTTACACTCTTTCAAGATCTTTGGTTTCTACTCCAGAAATAGAATTGGAAGGTACTTCAACTGTTTTTGTTGCAAACGGAATGTTGAACATGACTTCTACAACTAACGAAAACTTAACTTACACAGTAATATCTATCAATGGACAAGTAGTAAGCCAAGGAAACTTCACAAGCAACAAACAAGTTGACTTGAACGGAGTGGCAAAAGGAATTTACGCTGTAGTTCTTTCAAACGGAACTGAAAAAGTAACGAAAAAAGTTGCTGTACAGTAAGCCTTAACTTTTTTAAAGTTCAAAAAAACCTTCTCGAAATCTCGGGAAGGTTTTTTTGTGGGAAATTTTTCCTCATAAAAACTTTTTTCATCTGTCATTCCTTTGAAGAAAGGAATCTGTATAGCGAGAATCTTTCATTTCTGCGAAGATTCCTGCCTGCGCAGGAATGACAATAAAAAATGAAATGAAAAAATACACAAGAAACTAATCCCAATCCTGAGCTAAATCAGTCCAATTGGGATTTTGTGTTTTTATCAAATTATTTTTCCATTCTCGTTTCCACTTTTTCATTTGTTTTTCTCTTAATATGGCAGCTTTTATATCATTATGTTTTTCAAAATACACCAAATTCACGCAATTATATTTCTTTGAAAAACCCTCCATTTCTTTACTTCTATGTTCTGCCAATCTTTTTTGAAGATTATTTGTTACACCGATGTATAAAGTAGATTGATTATTGCTTGAAAGAATATAAACATAGTACGTTTTCATAAACGGAAAATAAATTCTATATAATATAAGAACTTTTTTTCATCTGTCATTCCTTTGAAGAAAGGAATCTGTATAGCGAGAATCTTTCATATCTGCGAAGATTCCTGCCTACGCAGGAATGACAAAGTGAAATTAAAAGTTCTGCCTTAGTTTATCTTGAGTTCTAATCGAAAGGCAGGATGAAAATGGGAAAATGAGAAAACAAAAAGCCCTTTACAATGTGCATTGTAAAGGGCTTTAAAACTTTGTAAAGTATTTGTTACAAACTTCCTGTCATATTCATTGGCACTACCCATTGGTCGTATTCCTCAGCAGTTACATAACCCAAACGAATCGCTTCTTCTTTCAAAGTAGTTCCGTTTTCGTGTGCAGTGTTTGCAATTTCAGCTGCTTTGTAATATCCAATCTTTGTGTTCAGTGCCGTTACCAACATCAATGAATTATTCAATAATTCTTCTATTCTCGCGTAATTTGGTTCTATTCCTTGTGCACAATTTTCGTCAAACGACACACATGCATCTCCAATCAATCTTGCTGATTCTAAAAAATTAGAGGCCATCATTGGCTTGAAAACATTCAATTCGTAATGTCCTTGCAGTCCTCCTACAGAAATCGCTACATCGTTCCCCATTACCTGAGCGCAAACCATCGTCAAGGCTTCAGCTTGAGTTGGATTCACTTTTCCTGGCATAATAGATGATCCTGGCTCGTTTGCAGGAATGATCAATTCCCCAATTCCTGATCTTGGCCCAGAAGCCATCAATCTAATGTCATTTCCTATTTTATTCAACGAAACAGCTAGTTGTTTCAGAGCTCCGTGCGATTCTACGATGGCATCGTGTGCGGCAAGGGCTTCAAATTTATTTTCGGCAGTGATAAAAGGCAATCCTGTAAATTCCGCTATGTATTTAGCTACCAATACATCATATCCTTTTGGCGTATTCAAACCTGTTCCTACAGCTGTTCCTCCAAGCGCCAATTCGCTCAAGTGAGCCAAAGTATTTTTTAGTGCCTTTAGTCCATGATCCAATTGCGAAACATACCCAGAAAACTCCTGACCAATGGTTAGCGGTGTTGCATCCATCAAGTGAGTTCTTCCGATTTTTACTACGTTTCTAAACTCTTCCGATTTAGCTTTCAGTGTATTTCTCAACTGCTCCACACCAGGAATAGTTGTTTCAATAATCATTTTGTAACAAGCAATGTGCATTCCCGTTGGGAATGTATCGTTACTCGATTGAGATTTGTTTACATCATCATTTGGCGACAATGTTTTTTCACCCTCTCCTATTTTCTTTCCAGCCAGTTCATGTCCTCTGTGAGCTACTACTTCGTTCACGTTCATGTTACTTTGTGTTCCCGATCCAGTTTGCCAGATTACCAAAGGAAACTGATCCCAGTGTTTTCCTTCCAAAATTTCATCACACACTTTCGTAATCAAATCTCTTTTTTCCTCAGACAACACCCCCAACTCCGAATTTGTGTAAGCGGCTGCTTTTTTCAAATAAGCAAATCCTTCTACCACCTCTCTTGGCATAGAAGCGGATGGTCCAATCTTGAAGTTGTTTCTAGAACGTTCTGTTTGGGCTCCCCAATATTTGTCAGCTGGTACTTTTACTTCTCCTATTGTGTCTTTTTCAATTCTGTATTCCATGGTGTCTTTGATTATCGTGTTAGTTGGTGCTATTTATTTTCAATAAAAACTGACTTAAAGCGCTACTTTTTGGTTATAATTCGTCAATCAATTCTGCTGGGCGAGCTACAACTGCTTTGTTTCCTTTTATTACGATTGGTCGTTCAATCAATTTTGGATTCTCAAGCATAACCTCAATCCATTCATGGTCGTTCAATTCCAGGTTTTTAAATTGCTCTTTGTAAATCGCTTCGCCTTTTCTCAAAACATCAGTTGGCTTTAGATTTAGTTTTGCCAATACTTTCTCAAACTCTTGTTTTGTAGGGACTCTTTCTAAGTATTTCACGATGGTAATATCATCGTCTTTAGCCTCTAACAAAGCTAGTGCTTGCCTGCTTTTAGAACATCTCGGATTGTGGTAAATTGTGTAACTCATAAGCCACAAAAATACACAATTTGAATCTCGATAAGAAAGGAATTTGTTAAAAATTATAAGGCAACAAATAATAAATCAATCACATCTTCTTGATCTGCCAAACTCTGACTCGTCATTTGAATTGATTTCTTTTGTTTCTTCGATTTCAAAACCATATCATTTGTTACAATCATATCGCTAGCTGAACTTCTTTTTGAATCGTCATAAAAATCAGTTTGCATTCTTGATTGTGCCTCGGAAACAGATGTTACATTCTGAACGGATATTTTATCTTTTAGTTCATCGACCATTACTTCATCAGCCAGAATCACCACTTCCTCTTGAACATCCTCTTCTAACTTCTCAACAAACACTTCTTTTTCAACTACTGTCTCTTGTGGTTGCACCAAAGGTTCTGCAATAAGTTCCACCTTTTCTTTTTCTGGAATAGCCTTCTGCTCAGGAATCTCTATTGATTTCACTTTTTTATTACTGTTTACAGCGAGTTCATTATTCCTTGAGCCAAACTCATTGAGTCCAATATTGACTACCAACAACAATAAAACACCCATGACAGCAAACTGAAACCCTGGCTTTTTATACATTTTGGTGTTTATCGGAAATAAGAAACCACCAATCTTATCCCAAAGCGAAAGCGTGGTGGCTTTCGTCTCCATTTGATTCAATAGAGCCTGTTTTATCGCTAAATCTGCCACTATTCTATTCTCTTCCTGAGCTATTTTTTTTACTGAAATCAAAGTCATTCTTAACTCTTCATACTCTTTGGCTGAACCAATCTCTTGATTCACAAAACTCAACTCTTCTGAAGTCAAACTATCGTAAGATTTTGAAAGTAATAACTGTTCAAAATCCAATGGGCTATGTGTATGTTTGTTTTTCATAATTATTGGGCTATCGAAAGTAAAATCAGTATCATTTTGGCTAATTGCGGAGCAAAGTCTTTGAGAGAAACAGTAAGTTTTTTCAGCGTGTAAAACAGCCTCGATTTCACAGTTCCTTCAGAAATATTCAACGTTTCGGCTATCTCTTTAATGGATAACTCTTGGAAATATCTCATCACGAATGCTGATTTTTGTTTCTCATCAAGCTGATCCAACTCCAATTTCAGTTTTTCGCTAAACTGAGAATCTTGTAAACTATCCATGGCGTCCATTGCTGTGTCTTTTATTTGTATTCCTTCCTCAATATCATAGCTTGTGTTGTGTCGTATTGATTGTTTTCTGTATTCGTTTTTACACATGTTATTTGCTACGGAAAATACCCAAGTTTTAAAATTCCTTTTTAAATCAAACAAATGGGGTTTTTCAATAATCTTTGCAAATAAATCTTGCATGAAATCTTGTGCCTTCTCTTTGTCTTGCCATAACATTTTATAGAAATAGTTTACCAACAATCCATTGTACCTATCGTAAAGTTCAGAAAAAGCATGGGTATCCTTATCCAAGATCCCTTGCATCAAATCATTATCCGTATACGAAGAATACTTTCCCATTTAATCAAGCTATTTATTTAGCAAGGATTTTACCTGTTTGTATTTATTGGCACTCTTTCCCAACAGCAATATTGTATTATTTACCCGTTCTTGCTGAAGTTTCATAGTATTGTCTTTGTAGTAATTTGAAAGTTGTAAAAGTGGCAGAACATAGTTTAGATTCATGTTTCTATCACTTTCCATATTTTCGGGAGGAATTAAATGATTTTTCTTAAATTTTGATTCCCAATTTGTTTTCAACACCAATAAATTATCGAAGCTTGTCTTGCTGTATTTTAAAGCTAAACCTGTAGGATACAGATTGTTTTTCAGCTCTTTCATCACCAAATGAGATACGGTAAGTGAATAATAAATAGGTTTTGAAGGGTTTTTTTCGGCCACTTCTAACAGTATATCAATGTTCTGAGAATAACGCTTGGAGAGCTTTATCCCAAGCTCATTTTGTATTCGGTTTCTATAAGATGAATTAACCAACAAATCATAATTCAAAACTTTTACATCGGTCCTTAAGTTTTCAATTGTCTGTAAAATCCATATTGGATAAGTGTCCTTTTCTCCGTAAGTAACTAAAATTCCATTTGTCTCAACTGACATTAAAGTATTGTAAGCATACTCTCGTAAGGCAGCTGTGAACTTTTCTGATTGTAATTTTTTACAAAACTCTCTTTTAGTCTTTTCATTTCCAATGGTCTCATTATATTTTGCCAATTCAAAAAACAACTCGCTGTTTGTACTATCCAACTGGTACGCCTGGAGTAGAGCTGGGTAGTTTTTATTGCCTAATTCACTTTTTAAAAAGACCGAATAATGAAAATTAAAAGCGCTTTTTTGTGCCATTTCATCTATCTCAGAATCAGTTGTAATTCTATTTTTTGTATCTCGATTTACCTCCAAATTATACTTAGAGATTACTGACTCTTTTCTTTGAGAAGGTTCAGCTTGAGCAATCAATGCAAAAGTCAAAAATTGGAAAAAGAAAAATGTAACTATTGATTTCATAAAAGTAAAAATAAGGTTTCTTCTTGATAATCGGTACACCATAGAATACAATGCGTTCATTTAGACACAAAAAAAATCCTTCAAATCAAATTTTGAAGGATTTTTATAACGTGTTTGTTGTTCGAATTAGTCCTGAACTAAAATCCCCGAAGCAATAAAAATTGGCTCAAAAACTGGAGAAATTACGGCATCGTGTTTCTTCTGCAATTCTGCTTTTTTCTCTTCAGTTACTCCTTCTCCTTCCATCTCATCCATAATGTAGTGTTGTAAATCTTCTATGGAAGTTGTATCCATTTTTGCCTCTCCTGTAAAAATTGCTGTTGTTCCAATTTCTGTGTCAGTTGGGATCGTAAAATGGTCTTTAAACATCACCCTCATGTCTACTGAATCTGGCAAGTTTACAATTACAAAACATCCGGCTTTGGCACAAATACTTGCCAGTTCCGCTTTGATTGTATAGTTGTTTGTTACCCCATCTGCAAATGCAGTTGCAAAACTATCCACAGAAATGGCTTTTTCCATTGGCACTTCTTCTACACCAAAATGGGTAAAACCTTCTACAGTTTGAATGGCTTCAACTACTTCCTCGGTCTCGTCCGTTGTAACTTCTTCTGTCGATTGTTGTTCAGCTGCACAAGATGCATTTTCTGAACTTTGTAAAAGTGCCAAAAAGGCTCCTGCAAACATAATTGTTATAAATTTTTTCATGTCTTTTTTGTTGTTTGTATTAAATCAAGTTCAAATATAGGAAGTTTCTCTTACAAACCTCCAAAAGTTATACCCACAGAAAACGGTACAATATTAGTTTTTCCATTGGTGTGCATAATTTCTTTGTCGTTCATAGAGGTCAATGCATAGTTCGCATAAAGTCCAATCCCTTTGTAAGCTAATCTCAGACCTAAACCAAGTTTTACTGGAGCCACATTAAAATTTCCTTTTACAGTTTTCTCAACTTCGGCATCGGGAAGATCAAAGGCGGCCTTTACTTTGCTACCAATGTTGTAGCTAAATGTTCCTCCTACAGCAATCTTAAAACTTTCGTTGTTTGTCTGGAATTTCAGCATCAATGGGATATGCACATAATTTGTTTTGAATTTATATGAATTAAATACCGTTGTTGTATCAGAAACAAAATGTCCTTCTTTTGGAGATATTTGCATGTTTTCTTCGAATACAAATCTGTTGAACTCAAAACCAAATCCAGTTAGAAGCCCTATGTTTTTGGTGAAATCAATCAAAACATTTCCGTTTATTACATAATTACGAGACTGAACCAAATCTATGTCCAAAGAGGCATTAGAAGTTGGTGCAAGAATTCCTATTTCCAAAACTTCTTGTGTAAGTCCAGAAACTCCAATTCCAAAAGTGGGTTCAAAATTTACTTTTGGATAATCCTTTTTGTCCTTGTACAACCATTCATCTTCATCCGAATTGTGAGTTGTGTCTTTCGTTACGGTGTGTTTCTTTTTGTCTTTCACTATCACCTTTACATTCCCAAAATCAATCTCTTTGATGTTGGATTTGATGGTGTCAATTTTAGTTTGAACAGTGTCTGCCTGAGAAATTGAGATAAAACTCAAACTGGCTAGTAAAATGGTTAGATAGTATTTCATAATTGAATTTTTTATTGTTTTACTCAAAGTTAATACAAATTGATAGGCTTGAGATAGTTGGAGGAGTTAATTTTTAATTAAAAAAACAGACAACTATTAATCTCGAACAACTCCTATACTTCTCATTCGTATTCGTTTAAGAAAGGAAATATTTGTTAAATACATCGGTAAACAAAAAATTACTTCTACATTTAACATTAAATTAAATAACCGACCAATGAAAAAATCAATTTTATTACTGAGTGTAATTCTATTCGTAGGAATAGGTTTTTCTCAAACTATCAACTCTTCTAATATTGTAAATATAGGAGACACTGTGTTTAATGCAGTAGATGTCTCACCATCTGTAAATATTGGTTCTACAGGTTCAGGAAACAACTGGAATTTCTCTTCCTTATTGCCAAATCAAGTAGATACTATCGTTTTTTCGAATCCTTCTACTATTGCTTGTGCAGCAACATCATTTAGTGGCGCAAGCTACAAGTTTGCCCAAGACACCAACTTTGGTTTTTTAAAAAAATCTTCTACTTCCATGCAATTATTGGGGTTATCCAACGGAACAATTTGTGTTGCTTCTCAAAACCCAGAAACTGTGATTGAATTCCCAAGTTCTTACGGAAGCACTTTTAATGATATTGCAGTAACTCAAACGGTAGTTTCAGGTGCAGCAGCTGGATATCCAGCAGTAGATTCTATACGTGTTAACAGCACAACTACCATTATTTCAAATTTTGATGCTTCGGGAACAGCAACAACTCCGATGGGAATATTTTCTTGCATTCGCCAAAATCTTGAAAGAAGAACTACTTCATTGATTTATGCGAAAATTTCAGGTTTTTGGAATCCTTCGCCCTTATTAACACAAAACGATACTGCATACAGCCACCAATACTGGTCGGATGCTGCAAATGCGAAATATCCTCTTGTTTCTTATGACATTGATGGAAGTGGAAATTTAACTGGTCAGATTGTTTGGATGATGAGATACGCTGCAAACCCATTCGCTAGCATTGACGAAAAACAAGCGTTATCGGTAACTATTTACCCAAATCCTGCCAATGATTTTATTACAATTGAAACAGATGAAACTATCGAGAATATTACTATTTTGGATGTTTCGGGTAAGATCGTTCTTTCTCAAGGAAAAAATCAAAATACAAGAATTGACATTCAAAATCTACCTTCTGGCGTCTATTTCCTGACTGTAAAATCAGCAAACTCTGTGGGTACAACTAAATTTGTAAAGTAAATACCAGCTCCTATTGTACTAAAAACCTTGTCACGTTAATTCGAAACAAGGTTTTTTTTCGTCAAATTTCTCGCTCTTTTTACGAAATAACTCCAGACCCAAGAAGCTCTTCATTTAGATACCAAGCGGCAAATTGACCAGAGGTAATTCCTCGCTGTGGATTTTCGAACTGAATGTATAAATCTGTTTGTGTTTGAAACAGCGTAGCTTTTTCCAGATCTTGTCGGTATCTAATTCGCACCTCACACCTAAGTTCTTGCCCTTCAGTTAGTTTTAAATCTTCGCGAATCCAATGAATTTCGTCCTGCGCTACTCGCAATGCTTTTCTGTATAGTCCTGGATGCGAATCTCCTTGACCTACATACACCACATTTTCGTTTACATCGGTAGCAATCACAAACAATGGCAATGGAGTTCCGCCTACGCCTAATCCTTTTCGCTGCCCCACAGTAAAATAGTGCGCTCCTTGGTGCTCTCCCTTGTCCTTTCCGTCTTTTTGTGTGTAAGAAAAAGCAGTAGCCATTTCGGCTATTTCAGTTTTCTCTTGGTAGAGAGAATATGCTGGAAAATCACTTGGAACCTCAAAAATTCTTCCTTTTTTTGGTTGTAATTGTTGTTGCAGAAAGTCTGGCAACTTAATTTTTCCTACAAAACATAATCCCTGCGAATCTTTTTTGTTTGCTGTTATCAGGTTTTGCTCTCTTGCAATTTCTCGAACTTCGCTTTTTTGTAATTCCCCAATTGGAAACAGTGCTTTTGACAATTGAAATTGATTGAGCTGACACAAGAAATAACTTTGATCTTTGTTGTCGTCTTTCCCGGCCAAGAGTTTATGAACTTCTTCTCCTTTTATTTCTTCGCTTCCTTTTCTACAATAATGACCCGTTGCCACAAAATCTGCTCCTAACTTCAGTGCTGCCTCCAAAAACACATCAAACTTTATTTCTCTGTTGCACAATACATCAGGGTTTGGAGTTCTTCCAGCCTGATACTCGGCAAACATATAATCTACTATTCTTTCTTTGTATTCGGCACTCAAATCCAATGTTTGAAACGGAATATTAAGTTGTTCTGCAATAGCCAAAGCATCATTACTATCGTCAATCCAAGGACATTCATTGTTGATTACAACAGTTTCATCGTGCCAGTTCTTCATAAAAAGTCCTATCACATTGTATCCTTGCTCTATTAATAAATGAGCTGCAACGCTAGAATCTACTCCTCCCGATAAACCTACTACTACTGTTTTTGACATTATTTTTGTTCTTTGAATTACAAAGTTAGGTGATTTTATTCAAGTTGCTTAATACTCGATATAAGTTTTTGGATTCTCGGTTTACTTCAAATTTTCGTTCAACTTAGCTATTCCATCATTCCCAAGAATGATTGGCAAATCTTCAACTCTACTGTCTGTTGGTCCGTTTTCTAATTTAAGAACTCCTCTTGGACAAACTGCACTACACACTCCACAACCCACACAAGATGATCGCACTATATTTTGTCCTTTTTGAGCATAAGCTCTTACATCAATTCCCATTTCGCAATACGTAGAGCAGTTTCCACAGGAAATACACTGCCCTCCGTTTGTTGTGATTCTAAAACGGGATTTAAATTTCTGAACCAATCCTAAATAAGCA
>Ga0209653_1001214_pt1 | contig 21042 bp, 20 predicted proteins | sample SaaInl6LU_22_DNA_FD_184644 | JGI IMG/M metagenome (GOLD analysis project Ga0209653, IMG submission 184644) | Marine microbial communities from expanding oxygen minimum zones in the Saanich Inlet - ESP_116LU_22_DNA (SPAdes) (version 2) | ecosystem: Environmental > Aquatic > Marine > Intertidal...
CTTACTGGTGTAACTTCTTATACTGATTCCGATACTTTAATATACATCAATTCATTAGGTATATTATCAAGCTCGGAGCAATTAACAACAGAATTCGATGAAAGATACTTAAACACAGACTCAGATGGAATAGTTTCTCAATCATCTCAAATTGATGGTACATCAATTTCAAATAATTCTATAACTATTGCAGGAACATCTCTTTCATTAGGTGACTCTATTACTTACTCAACTATAACAAATGGTACAGGGACTATATCACAATCTGCACAATTAACAGAAGAATTCGATACAAGATATTTAAATACAAATGGAGATGGAATTATCTCACAATCCTCTCAAGTTAATGCAGATTCAATTACAAACTTTGATGTAAATGTACTTTCTTATAATAATACATTAGGAGTAATTTCATCATCTGCACAATTAACAACAGAATTTGATACAAGATATTTAAATACGGAATCAGATGGAATAGTTTCTCAATCATCTCAAATTGATGGTACATCAATTTCAAATAATTCTATAACTATTGCGGGAACATCTGTTGCATTAGGTGACTCTATTACTTACTCAACTATAACAAATGGTACAGGAGCTGTTTCACAATCATCTCAAATTGATGTAACTCAAACAACAAACTATGGTTCGATAAACCAATACTCTGATACAAAAGTAAAAACTAAATTAAATGCAGAGGGTGTAATTAGTGCTTCATCACAAATTACAATTACTGAATCTCAGATTTCTGATTTAGACCATTATACGGATTCAGATTGGGATTCAAGATTAGCAACCAAATCAACAACTAACTTATCAGAAGGAACAAACTTATATTATACTGATGCAAGAGTAAAAACTAAATTAAATGCAGAGGGTGTAATTAGTGCTTCATCACAAATTACAATTACTGAATCACAAATTTCAGATTTAGACCACTATACTGATTCTGATTGGGATACGAGATTAGCAACAAAATCTACTGATAATTTATCAGAAGGTTCAACTAATAAATATGCTTCAACTGCAAATGTTAAATCTGCACTTAACGCTAACTTAGGTACTTTAACACTTGGTGATTCAGATGATACTGTTTCTATACCAGGTAACTTAACTGTAAGTGGTACAACTACAACTGTTAACTCAAATACTGTTAACATTGGTGATAACATAATAGTTCTTAACTCTGATGAAACAGGAACACCTTCACAAAATGGTGGTATCGAAATTGAAAGAGGAACTTCAACAAATTCTACTTTACTTTGGGATGAAGGAAATGATTATTGGGTTGCTGGTTTAGCAGGTTCTGAAGTTCAAATTGCACTTGTAAACGGAACATATAGTGGATTAAGAGCTCAATCAACAACTAAAGGTGATGTTGGTTTAGGAAATGTTGAGAATACAGCACTTTCTACATGGGCTGGTACTTCTAATATCACAACATTAGGAACAATCTCAACTGGTACTTGGCAAGGTACAGCAATTGCAGATGCTTACTTATCATCAAATACGGCACACCTAAGTGAAACACAAACATTTAGTGGAGCTAAAACATTCTCAGCAGCAGTTAATATTACTAATTCAACTGCTTCAACATCTAAAACAACTGGAGCACTAAAAGTAACTGGTGGAGTTGGTATTAGTGGAGCATTGAATGTTGGTGGTGATGTTGTAGCATATGCATCATCAGATGAAAGATTAAAAGATAATATAGAACTTATCTCTAATCCAATAGAAAAAGTTCAATCTCTAAAAGGTGTAACTTGGAATTGGAATGAAAATGCAGATGAATTACAACAATCTTTACCAAATGTAGGGGTTATTGCACAAGATGTAGAGAAAGTTCTTCCTCAATTGGTTCACGATAGAGATAATGGATTTAAGGGTGTAGATTATGCAAAACTTACTGGTCTCCTTATCGAAGCAATTAAGGAACAACAAAAACAAATTGATGAATTAAAATCAAAACTACAATAAGAAAGTTAATTCCCTTATATAAGGGATTTTCTTATTTAATAATTATATAATTGAAAAAGGTAAGTCATACATATGGCACAAATAGTAAAATTAAAAAGAACATCGGTAAGTGGTAAGATACCAACTATATCTAACTTAGAGTTAGGTGAGTTAGCAATGAATACCTACGATGGTAGGATATTTTTTGAAAAAGATGCAGATGGAACACTATCTATACAAGAAATACTTACAACAAATTCACACCCATTTTCAATAACAGGTTCACTTTACTTAAATGGTGCAATAACTGCATCATATATCAATGCAAATGGTAGTGGAAATTCAATTCTTGTAAGTGATACTTTAAGAATTGATGAAAACGGTAGTGGATTACGAATGACCAATGTTGGTGCGTTTGATAATTCATCAGGTGATTTTAGAATATTTGCAAATCAAAACTTAATTCTTGCTACAAATGGTGAAAATGGTACAGCAGTTACCATTGACCAAACTTCAAAAAATGCTAATTTTGTAGGAGCAGTAACTGCATCTTATTTTGTTGGTGATGGTTCTCAATTAACAAATTTACCAACAGATATTTCAATTGCAGAAGCAACAACAGTAACTGCTTCTTATGACAATATTGATGATATTACTATAACTCATAACTTTAACTCTTATAATATATTAGTTCAAGTATATGATAATAATAGAAACTTAATAATACCATCTACCACATCTTTACCAACTTTAAATACAGCGAGAGTTACTCTTTCAAGTTTAAATTCTGGATATGTTGTAGTTGCAAAAGGAGGACACTTAATTAGTGGTTCTCTTATCTCAGAAAATTCTGCTTTATTAAATGGACAAGCTGGTTCTTATTATTTAGATTGGACAAATTTTAATAATATTCCTACTGGAATTATATCATCATCTGAACAAATAGATTCTGATTTATTTGATATAGATGGGTTGGTTTCATCATCAACTCAAATTTCTAATTATGGAGTATTTGCAGAATTAAATGGTGATGGTTTAATAAGTGGTTCTTCACAAATAACAGATTTAACTACTCACAAAGAAACAGTTAGTGGAGCATCTTCATATGTAGTAGACCACAACTTAAATGAACAATATCCAATAGTACAATGTTGGAATACTTCAACTTCACAACAAGAACAAGCAGAATCAGTAACAACAAATTCAGTAAATAGAGTAACTGTAACTTTTGCTGGTACTTTTACAGGTTTAATCATTGTAAAAAAATAAATTTATGGTATATGATGTGTATTATACTACTGGCGGTGGACCTTGGGTAAACGCTGGAACAGATGCTTGGGTAAATTTATGGTTGGAATTGATTGTTCCTCATTTGCAAATAAAACCTATACTTCTTATTCATAGAAACAAACCAAAAGGACACGAAGATTATAAATTTCCGATACAAGCTCATTGGCATGGTGATGATATTGAAAAGTTTGAAGAACTATGTAAGGGAGCACGAAGAATCAATATATTACATGGACATTATACACCAATGAAGGTAATAGAAGAAAATTTAGATAAGATTCATTCAAATATTCTTCATAATTCAGTAGACCATATCTTAAAATCACAAGTTGGAACTGATGCTTATTTTGGTTGGCATCCTTATTTAGATTCAAGTTGGGAACAAAAGGTTACTAAATATGCAAAACATAATATATGGATAGGATTGTATGATATTTTAATTCCAAATAAAAGAATAACAAACTTTTACGAATTTAAATACAATTTACCTTTGAGTGAATCAAATAATTTAGGTTTTGCTTCAAGATGTGAAGGTAGGAAAAATCCACATTACTTAGATGGTTTGAAATCTTTCATATTTACAAATTCATTTCATTTCAAAACTGTATGGAAGGGGTTTGGTAAATATGATTATTCTAAATCTAAAATTTATCACTATGATTCTAAATTCAAAGATATATTCTATAATATGGATTGGGGAATATCACACTCTGCATTTTCATCCGAACCATTTGGATATGGTATATTTGAAGCCGTTGATAGAGGAAAGTTGCCAATATTACACAAAACTTGGTGTTCTGACTTTGAATACCCATATAGAGTTTCATCTAAAAAAGAATTTGTAGATATTTATAATGGAATCATTGAATCATCCTATGAAGAAAAGAATAAATGGTTCAATAAACTAAAAAATTATATGATAAGCGAGTTTTCTAACAAAGATAAGTGGATAGAAGATTTACTTAATATTTATAATATATAGGAAACAATTATGGCCAGAACTTCAGGAGATACACTTAGTTTAAATAATCTTGCAGGTGCATTAGGACAAACACAAGGAACTGATGTATCACTTAATGCATTACAATCCATAAATGGTACGACTGGCACACAGGTTTCATTAGATGATTTTGCTATTGATTCTGTTGATTCTGTAACAGGATTTACATATGCTGTAGAAGGAACTAATGAAACTTATACCATGAACTTTAGTGGAGAAGGAACTGTAGCTAGAAACTATTTTGCTAGAGATATCAAAACAAGAGGAGCAAATTTTACTTGGGCAGTATCACCTACATATAATTCGGGAGGTAATACTGCAGGATATATTTCATTAGAGGCCTCTGCTGATTATACAAATCAAATTACAGTAGGAACTATGAATCCTGAATTTAGTTCTGCTCAAACTTCTTTAATGAGTAATTATTCTCATACAATTACTGGTACTTTTGCAGATGGTTATAATAACCATGCTACAAATTATAATACTGGTTTAACAAAAAATGTATATTCAGTAGATTCTTATGATGGTAACTCAACTTCGTTATGTATTTTAGTAGATACTCCTGTTGTATTGACAGATGGTTCTACTATTGAAGCTGGAGATGTAACTGAAGGATTAAAATTACAAGGGTACTCTTTTACTGGTTTATCTGAAGATTCTGATGGTAATTTTTACAATTGGTCATCTGAAGAAAAGGGTGAGGCCGAAGAGGAAGTTGAAGTAGTAAATGTTGTATTTTCATTTTCAGATGGATATTATAATATCAATGATGGAGAAATTAAAGCAACACAAGACCATCCAATGTTGGTAAAAGATGCAACCGATGATTTATTTAGATTTAAAAAACTTGGTCATATTACTACAAATGATAAATTAGTTAAAAAAATAGATGGTAATTTAGTAGAAGTTGATATAACTTCAATTGAAGTAGTTGAAGATACTGTTGAAATTGTTACTATCGATGTAGAAACTCAAGATACATATTTAATAAATGGATATGTAACTCATAATAAAGGTGGAAACTCTCATAGTGATTTGACAGCACCATCTGCACCTACTAATTTAGCATATACTGAAGTTAATGCTCAAAATCATAATATTACATGGGATGCTGTAAGTGGTGCAACTGCATATAGATTACAAGTAGATAATAATTCTGATTTTTCATCACCAATTATTGATGCTGATGAATATAGTACAACTACTTATAATGTAGTAACTGCTTTAGGAAGTGGGACATTTTATGCTAGAGTAAGAGCGATTGACCATGGTTTAAATAGTTCATGGACAAGTTCATTAACTATTACGAGATAATTTTTATGTTTTGAAAAAAACTATATATTTATATATATAAGAACTATAAACAAAATATATCAAAATGACAAAAGAAATTAAGTTTACAGAAGAAGAAGTTCAACAAATCAATAAGTTAAGACAAGATGTTTCAGCAATATTTACACAGCTAGGACAACTTTCTATCGAGAAAAAAAGAAGAATAGATGAGTTGACTGAGATTGAAGAACAACTATTAGTACAACATAAACAGTTACAAGAGCAAGAACAAACATTGTTTAAAGGATTGAATGAAAAGTATGGTGATGGTAATTATAACCCAGAAACTAATACTTTTGTTCCTGCAAATTTAGAAGAGAAAGATTCTGAATAGATTAAATAATGTTTTTGAAAAACTATTTTATATTTATATGTGTACATTTACACAACGTAATTAACAAGGAGTAATAAAAATGGCAGAAAAAATTGTATCACCTGGTGTATTCACAAGAGAGAATGACTTATCTTTCTTAGCACAAGGGATTGGTGAAATCGGAGCAGCAATAATTGGACCTACTAAAAAAGGACCTGCTTTCGTACCAACCGTTGTAAATACACAATCAGAATTTGAAGAAATATTCGGAACACCTGATGGTTCGTACTATACAGGATATACCGTACAAAATTATCTAAGAGAAGCTGGAACTGTAACGATTGTTCGTGTTGGACATATTGGTGGATATACTCACCAAAGACCTTTTGGTATCGTAATTAGTGGTTCTGACGGAGGAGAAAAATTAGTTGGAGTTTTACATGCAACTCACACTGGTGATGAATCAGTTGGTGTTATTGCAGATGCTGAAACAGCAGCAAATTTAATTGATTCTCAACCATCTGCATCAGCATTCTATATTAGTGGTTCAGCGTTAGGAACAGAATTATCAGCATCTGTACTTCCAAGTGCAGGAAATGATATTTCCGATGTATTTGGTGAATCACCAAGAGGTTCTAAAAAGGCTTATGTTTATAAGTACTTTGAAAAAGCAGCTGGTGACCAAACAAACTATATTGCACAAAGTGGTTCTCAAGTAATCGCTTTAGAATTGGGAGAACAAGTTTTTACACAAGATATTCAACATGCATCAACTCCTTGGATACAATCTCAGTTAATTTCTGGTGAAAGACATGACCTCTTCAGATTCCATACTATTGGTGATGGTACAAATTATAACAAAGAATATAAAATTGGAATATTTGGTGTAAAAGCCGCTGGTACTAATAATTCTACTGATTACTCAACTTTCTCAGTTGCTGTTAGAGGATACTCTGATACAGATAAGAGACCTGTAATCTTAGAAACATATAATAATGTTAACTTAGACCCTGCTTCACCAAACTATATTAAGAAAGTAATCGGTGATAGAAATCTTGTTATCGATGCGAATGGAAAACAAACAGAAAATGGTGATTATGTAAATCGTTCTAAGTTTATTAGAGTAGAAACTAAGGCAGAGGGTACATTCCCTGTAACTGCTGGACCATTTGGACATGGTAAGTATTTATCACCAATCTCTGGTTCAGATTCAATCACTCCTGGTGTAATATTCTCCACTGGTTCAAAAGATAACACATCATCTAATGGAGTTAAGTATAGTGGTATTGATTTAGAAACTACAACTATTAAAACTGATAATGCACATTTCTTATCACCAATTCCAACAGGAGCTGGAAATGGTTTAACTACCGTATTTGCATTTGATGGTACTGTAACGATTGATGGTGGTACTCACTCATTTGGATTCGAATTGACAGGTTCTGATTCAACTGATGTAAATAAGAGACAATTTGTTGTTGGTTTCCAAGAAGGATTCGATGGTGTATCTCCAACAACTGAAGTAGCACTTGCTGGTTCATCTGCTAACTTTGGTAGTGGTAACACTCAAGGATTCAATTGTTCTACTTCAACTTCAAGTGGTTCAGTTGCTTATGTAAAGGCAATTAACTCAGTATCTAATCCAGATGATTTTGATATTAACTTAGTATCAGTACCTGGTATTGTTCGTAGACATCACTCTTATGTATTTGATAAAGTGGTTGATATGGTAGAAGCAAGAGAAGATGCATTCTATATCGGTGATGTTGTTGGTGTAACTTACAACTCTGGTACAGGACAAGTTTCAACTGATAGTATTTCACAGGCAGTTGAACAGGCAAGTAACTTAGATTCTAACTATGTTGGTACTTACTACCCATGGGTTAAAACAATCGATTCAAGAACAAATAGATTAACTGCAGTTCCACCTTCAGTATTGATGCCTGGAATATATGCAGCGAACGATGCTGTTGCCGCTGAATGGTTTGCACCAGCAGGTTTAAACAGAGGTGGTATCGTAGGTGCTGTATCTGTATTAAACAGATTAACACATGCTGAAAGAGATACACTATATGAAGGAAAAGTTAACCCAATCGCAGCGTTCCCTGGTGAAGGTATCGTTGCATTCGGTCAGAAAACTCTTCAAGATAGAGCATCTGCACTTGATAGAATCAACGTAAGAAGATTACTTATCAAAGTTAAGAAGTATATTGCTTCTACATCAAGATACTTGGTGTTCGAACAAAATACGGCACAAACAAGAGGAAGATTCCTAAATACTGTTAATCCATATTTAGAAGGAATCCAACAAAGACAAGGTTTATATGCATTCCGAGTAGTGATGGATGAAACTAATAACACACCTGATGTAATCGACAGAAACATCTTGGCTGGACAGATTTTCTTACAACCAACGAAAACTGCTGAATTCATCGTGTTAGATTTCAACATTCTCCCAACAGGAGCTTCATTCTCGGCATAATTTAAAATAAAAAATAAAAAGGACTATATTTATAATAGTACAAATTAAGGAGAAAACAAAATGGCAGAAGTATTAGAATTTAACGATATGTTTTATACCAATTTTGAACCTAAAATGCAAAATAGGTTCATCATGGAAATTGATGGTATTCCTTCATATCTTATTAAAGTAGCAACAAGACCAACTATTCAGTTTGAAACTGTTGTTCTTGACCATATTAACGTTAAGAGAAAACTTAAAGGTAAAGGTGATTGGCAAGATGTAACCATGACACTTTATGACCCAATCGTACCTTCAGGTGCACAAGCTGTAATGGAGTGGGTGAGAACTTCTCACGAATCTATCACAGGTAGAGATGGGTATGCTGATTTCTATAAGAAAGATATCCAGTGTTATCTATTAGGACCTGTTGGTGATAAAATCGAACAATGGACTCTTAAAGGTGCATTTATTCAATCTGCGAACTTCGGTGGATTAGATTGGTCATCAAACGAACCTACTTCGATTGAACTAACACTTTCTTACGATTATGCTATCTTAGAATTCTAATATTGCTCCAACTTATTTTTTATAAAGAAAAAAGTTCTCTTAGTGAGAACTTTTTTTGTGTCTTTTTTTTTCAACTTTTTAAAAAGTATATATTTATATAAAACAAATTAAATTAAAGTTATATGGCAAATTACGATTTTCCTACTGAAGTGATATCACTCCCATCACAAGGTAAATGTTATCCTGAAGATAATCCCCTATCTTCTGGTCAAATTGAAATCAAGTACATGACTGCGAAAGAAGAAGAAATTCTTGCTTCACAGAATCTTATTAGAAAGGGGGTGGTACTTGATAAGTTATTCGAATCAATTATAGTTGATAAGAAAATTAATATCGATGATATTATATTGGGGGACAAAAATGCTATAATGTTGGCAGTTCGTATTTTGGGTTATGGTCCAGAATATACTGTTCAGGTACAAGATGAAATGGGTGATACTCATAAAACATCTGTTGACTTATCAAAAGTACAAACAAAAGAAACTGATTTAGAACTACTAAATAGAGAAAACTCTTATACATATACCACTACAACAGGAGTAAATCTTCAATGGAGAATATTAACTCATGGTGATGAAAAGAAAATTGATGCTGATATTAAAGCATTAAATAGATTAAATCAAGATGCACCATCCGCTGAATTAACTACAAGGTATCGATATATGATTACCTCTGTTGATGGTAAAGAAGATGTAAAATCAATCAATGATTTCATCAACAATAAGTTTTTAACAAGAGATACAAGAGCATTCCGAGAAAATGTTAGGAAACACCAGCCTGATATCAATATGGAATTCCCTTTCACTAATCCAACTACTGGTGATACGGAGGTGAAGCCCATTCCAATGGGTGTGGGGTTTTTTTGGCCTACCGACTAATTACTCAGTCATGCTCCATAAGCAAATTTTTGAGTTATGTTACTATGGTAATGGATTCACTCAAGAAGGAGTTTATAGGTTACCAGTACATATCAGAACGTTTTATTATAAACAACTTGCTGAGGCTAAAGAAAAGGAAGAAGAACAACTTAAAAAAAGTTCTAAATCTACAAATTCACAAGCTAAAGGACCAAATGTAAATGTGAGGAAGTAAATTCCTCACTTTTTTTTTAGACTATATTTATAGTAGTATAGATGTGGAGTATAAAAATATGAAAAAACTTACAACGGAACAAAGGCAAGTAGTTAAAGATTCTTTAACAAAAAAGTTTAATCTTCCAGAAGGACTTATAGATACATTATTTAAACGAGGTTTGAGTAAAAAACTCAAAGGTGATAAAGAGTTTGCAAAATTAGGAAAAGATTTAGATGATGCCTTCACTGCATTAAGAAAAAAAGCAGAAGAAAGAAAAAAACAAGGAAAACCAATTCCTAAAGCGTGGCAACGTTTATTAAACTAATATAAAGGAACTGTATTAGATGGCTGAATCGTTAAAGCAACAAAAAGAGAGAATTAAATTAGAACAGGAATATCAGAACGCTCTGAAAGTTTCCCAATCTCTTATATCCGATATTCAATCAGATATCGATTCAGAAATTGATGGTAGAACAAAGTTAGGCAAACAATTAAAAGATTTTAATAGTGAATTGAAATCATCAGTTAGTGGACTGAGTGATTCTGAATCAATTACAAAAGAAATTCAACGAATAGAATCTGAAAAAGATAGAATAGCTTCATCTTATTTTGGTAAAAATAAAGCAATTGGTGATGCTAAAGTAGCTATATTAGATACTACCTTAGCTACATTACGAACAGAAGAAAAACTTGCTCAAAATACAGAAGCTGTAAATAAAGCAGCACAACAATACCAAGAATCAATAGGAGGTGCTCTTGATAAAATGACAGGACACCTTAATCAAGTACCTGTTCTTGGTGGAATGTTAGGTTCACTTGCTAAAAAAGGAGCAGATGGAATCAAAAACAAATTAGGTAAAGCAGCAAAACAATTTACAGTCGATTTTAACGATGGAATGAGAGAAGGTAAATCTCAAGCCGCTGGATTAGCAAACGCTATGAAGAAATCAGGTGGTGCTGTATTTAAATCTATATTCTCTTGGAGAACTGCCATGGTTGGGTTTGTTGCCCTACTTGGAATGAGTTTAATCACCATGGATAAAATGCAAAAATCCACAATTGCATTTAGACAAGAAACAGGAATACTTAGTGGTCAATTTGATGGTATATCATCTAAGATAGCAACCACATCGGCAATTGCTCAAGGTATGGGTGGTTCACTTGAAGATGGTGCAAAAGCAGCTGGAGCAATGTTTAACGCCTTTGGTGGTGTTGAAGATGTAAGTTCAGCGGTACTAAATAATACTACCAAATTAGCGGTAGGTATGGGATTAAGTGCAGATGCTATTGGTAATGTAAATAAACTATTCCAAAACGCATTCGGACAATCACAAGACCTTGCTCAGAACATGGTTAACATAACCGTTCAAGCTTCAAACTTAGCAGGAGTACCTGCAGATAAGGTATTGAAGGATATGGCGGAAAGTTCTGAAGAAGTTTACACTTACTTCAAAGGTTCACCACAATCTTTACAGAAGGCAGCAATTCAAGCAGCTAAATTAGGTACATCAATTAAACAAGCTGCTGGTGTTGCTAAGGGATTACTTGATTTTGAATCTTCTATTAATTCAGAATTAGAAGCAAGTGCAATATTAGGTACAAATCTTAATTTCAATCAAGCAAGATATCTTGCAGCTCAAGGTGATGTTGTAGGAGCTCAACAAGCAACTTTAAAAGAAGTAAGTAAACTTGGTGATTTAACAAAACTTAATGTTTATCAACAAGAAGCTCTTTCCAAAGCAGCAGGAATGCCAATTGGAGATATGATTAACCAACAGAGAATCCAAAAACAACTTGGTGATTTAAAAGGTAAAGATTTAGAAGCAGCTCAAGCTTTAATATCTTCGGGTAAAGATTTATCCAAAATGGATAAAGCTCAATTACAAGATGCATTGAAAAAACAAAAAACTACCAATGAAATGAACACATCTATGGATGTACTAAAAGGTCAATTGGCAAATATCGGTATGCAGGTAGGTCAATTATTAATGCCTTTAGCTCAAGGTTTGATGAAGTGGATAAATGATGGTGGAATGAAAATACTAAAAGGTGGTATTGAGAAGGTACAAACTGCATTCGATAAAATGGGAGACTGGTTTACTGCAAACAAACCATCGATTATGAGTTTTATTGATGGAATGAAAGAAGGGTTTGGTGTTGTTAAAGATGCTGTAATGAAAGCATGGGATATTATAAAACCAGCATTTGATTGGATAGGTGATAAACTTGCAGGACTTAGTGGAGATGAAGAGGGTAGTGCAGGTGGACTTGGTAAAAAGATAGTTGTATTAGGAGCCGCCTTTATGGGATTAAAATTAGTATTTCCATTATTAAAATTAATAGGTGGTGGTATATTTGGTATAGGAAAAAATCTACTCAGTCTTGGTAAAACAACAACTAAAACAGCATCAAGTAGTGGAGGATTTTTAAAAACATTAGGTAATGGTATTAAATCAATCGGCCAAGGATTGGGTGGAGCAATTAAATCTATTGCATCTGGTTTAGGTGGAGCAATGAAATCTATTGGTAGTGGTATTGGAGGTTTAATATCTGGTATATCAAAAGGTATTGGTACTGCATTGAATGTTATAGGAAAAGGACTTGGTGGATTCTTAAAAGGATTATCAGGTGGATTGGCATCATTAGCAAATCCAGCAGCTCTAATTGGATTAGCAGCAATTACATTAGCATTTATTGGTTTAGCTGCCGCCATGAGAATTATGGCTCCTGCACTTGAACCATTAGGTAAAATGTTTAAATCTATATTTGAAGGAATTGCCGCTATTGTAGTTCCTGTAATTGAAATACTTGTAAATGGATTTGTACAATTAGCAGATGTAATAGGAAATACTATGATAGGTATGATGGAGGCATTTGCACCTATTGTAGAAACGGTAGCTGGAGCTTTTGTATCAATTGCAGAAGTAGTTGGAGAAACTATCATAGGTGTATTTGATTCTATTGGTAACACACTTGGAATGGTAGTAGAAAAATCAGGTTCTGCAGGTGAAGTACTTGCTATGGCAGGAGCAATTACTGCTCTTGGAGGAGCCCTTGCAGCATTTGGAGTTGGAGCGGGAGTAGGTGCAGCAGCTGGAGGTATTGGAAATGCGGTTGGTGCTATTGGTAATAAATTTGCAAGTTGGGTGAGTGGTGAAGAACAACAACCAACAGGTCCTCTTGCAATGTTAGAAAAATTAGTAACATTTGGACCAGGTATTACAACATTTTCAAGTGATTTAGTAACATCAATAGAAAATTTTGATATCTTTTTAGAAAAAGTACAATCCTCTATAACTCCTATTCAATCACTAACTCAAGTACTCAATGAGTTCTCAACTGCAATGTTTGGTGTAGCTATGGCAGCCAAAGGATTGGATGTTAAGAACATAGGATTCATCACAGGTATGGCTGGAGCAGCAACTGGTGGTAGTGCTAAATTACCAGAACTTGTTTCAAAATTAGCTGAAAAAATAGGATTAATTGAAGGTGATAAGGGAGATAATAAAGAATTACTTAAAAAATTAGATGAATTAAAAGATGCAGTATTATTAGGTGCTTTAATTGAAATGGATGGTGAAATATTAACTCGTGGTGTACGAGCTAGAAGTGAAGCAAAAGATAGAGTAAATTATGCAAGTAGGTTGTTATCATAATGGAGAAATAAGATGCCAACGATATTAGAATTATTTAAAAATAAAGAATTAAATTTCCCTGGTGGTTCAACTGCTGATGGGTTGGTAGATTCTGCTGCTGAAGAAAATAGAGGTGGATTTAAACAACAAGTAACAAACTTCGTTCAACAAGAACTTACTGGTATAAGAATAAAATCTCTTGTAGATGTAAATAACCCACTTATATATGGTAATCAGGCAGTAAGAATAGCTCAAAGAACTACACCTGATAAAGATGAAATGAAAGAGGGTCGTGGTGTTGATAATGCCGGAGGAGGGTTAAATCTAAATAAAGGTATTAGTGCCGCTAGAGATGCTGTTAATTCATTTCTTGGAATACCAGAAACCATGTTGCCATCGAGAATTATTAAATTAGATGGAAAACAAAAAGCAATAAAAGATAGTGACGTAAAACTTCTTGATTGGACTATACATCAAACTAATACAGCCGTTACACGAGAAGGATATGGTAAAAATGGAACTGGTCTTGGTGCTTTATTAAAAAATTCAGCAGGTAACCCATCTACATTGGGTAAACAAGCAGTTGGTGGTGCTATTGGTGCTGCTAAAAAAGGATTAAGAGGAGCTTTATTTGGTAAACCTGGAACACTTAAAGATGCTGTCCCTGTGTTTGACCCTGAACGAGAATTTTACGATGTAGGTACGGGTGGAGTAATGCCAGCTTCTACATTTACTCAAGGTGGCGAAAATTTTTACTCTAAGTATGTTGCTGATGAAAGTAAAGAATCTGAACTTAAAAAGTTAATGGGTATTGACCAAAGTGGTAAAAACTTACCAGGTCCAACTGCATTTAATATACCAGATAAAGCAGATGATAAATTAATCGTACCATTTTGGATTCAAGGTGTAACCGAACCTGATGATGATAGAGTATTTTTTAAAAGTGTTATAACAGGTCTTAGTGAAACGGTAACACCAACTTGGACAGGTTCAAAATTTTTAGGTAATCCATATAATTACTATATCTATGAAGGTGTTGATAGAGCAGTAACATTTAATTTGAATATTTATTGTACAAGTGCAACAGAGTTATTGTTCAATTGGAAACGTTTAGAATATTTAACATCTAAAGTATATCCAAAAATAAATAATGATGTAATGGATGCTCCTTTCATAAAATTTCAGATTGGTGATATCTATAAAGAACGAATAGGATTTATTGAATCACTTACATATACAATGCCAGATAATGGTACATGGGAAATTGATACCGAAGGATTGCGATTACCAAAATTTATTGATGCAGCTCTTACAATTAAATTAGTAGAAACTCCTGGTGTTGAAGATAAATTGTATGATTTTAGTGGAGAGGTAAACAAAGTAAAATCACCTGGACTTAAACCAAAACCAATACAGCCGATTAGTACCGAACCAATAACTGCACCAACATTACCACCACTTGGTAGATAATTTAAAATAATAGATAAATAAAATGGCAAGTAGATACGAAAATAATAAGACACAAAAATTAAAAGATGGGAGATTGGTATATCGAACTCGTATATATCCAAATATTCCTAAATCTGATAATGATATCTATATCGTAACACAAACTGGAGATAGATTAGATACTCTTGCTAATGAATTTTATAAAGACTCATCTTTATGGTGGATAATTGCAACTGCTAATAATCTTCATGATGCTACTTTTGCATTAGATGATGGTACGACATTAAGAGTACCTCAAAATTATAATGAAATTGTAAATAATTTTAGAAAGATATAAGTTATGTTTTTTCCAAAGTATTCAAACTTATACCCTGAACTTAGAGAAGTTCTTGATTCAAGGGTTCAGAACACTAACAACCCAATATCACTGGGTGGGGTTAGTGGTTTATCTACTTGGATACGAGTGATATCAGCTGCAAATGATGGTTTAGTTATGCAGAGTATTCATAAACCAGATTCATATAATATATCTACTGAATTTGAAAAAAGATATGGAAATGATAGTAAACCTGGTATTATTGGATATGCTCTTGATTTATCAACTCCTATTGAAATTGAAGGTACTGGCAGAGGATTAAGACCCTCACCAATAATAACTGATTTTAAAATAGAGGAAGCCCAACAAGGAGCATTAAAATTAATTAGTTTTAATGTTAGATGTTTCACAATGGAACAAGTAGATGTTGTAACTAAATATTTCTTAGAACCAGGATTTCATATATTAACAGAATGGGGATGGAATGTCAATGATGCTTATTCTCAAAGAGTAGGTGGTGGAGGAGTTATAACTCCATGTGATATAGCTCAATATAATAATTGGCCATTCTTAAAAGAAAAAAGAAAAAATTCTAAATATCAATATGATGCATCATTAGGTATTGTAACTGGTGGTGGTGTTAAGTTTGGTGATGGTGAAACGTATGATGTTGAAGTAAAAACTTCTGGTGTTGGTCAAGTAGCCGAATATATGCAAGTTCAAAGTAGTGGTAATAGAACAGATATTGTAGATGAAAACAATCCACCATCATTTGAACCAGAGAAAATTGGAGAGAGTACTCCTGATGTTGCTTTATTTAAACAAATGTATAATGGATTACCTAATACCAAAAAAACAGCAAGAATAAAAAAATGGGCAAGTGGTGCAGATTCTAATGGAGTAAGTTGGGCTTACGAAGGTAACTTTGTAAATTTTGATGAAGAAATCAAAGATTATTTATTAAAAACACTTACTAAAGGTGCTACTATTAGAAATAAAAGTGGAGATAAGTTAGAAATACCAACTGATGTACCTCTTTTTGATGAGGAAAGATTTATTAGATTTGAATTAGCTGTAGAAATATTTAATTCATTTGTAATGGATTTAGAACCTAAAGAAACTGAGTGTTCAGGTATAAAAAGCCAATTATTAAAAATAGATATTTCCAATACAGCTATAAAGGCATTTCCACATATGTGGAGTACTGATAAATCAGTATTATATGTTCCAAATACACAAGCACCTAATTTTGGATTAAGACAAGCTCTTGTAGATTCTGGGAACGAAGAACCAGTAAAATTTATAAATTTTGAAGAATTAAATAATGTAGAGTTTCAAGCTAACTTACATCCTTTGGTAGAACAAGCTCCTGATGATGAAAGAGCAGAAAAAAATGGTTCAGCTAATGACCCAGCAACAGGTCAATCAAGACCCGTTCCTTTTGCGTTTCCATGTTTGTATGACTTGGATGAAAGTATATTAACATATAGTTGTGATGATACCGTAGAACCTTTACAAGAACGAGCTGGTTTTTGGGGTTGGTTAAAAGATTTATATATAAATTATGATTTCTTTGTAGAATGTTTATCAAAATCAAATATGAACTCAAAAGATGTTTTATTTGAAATGTTGAATGGTATGAGTGGTGCTTGTAATTCTATTTGGGATTTTCAATTAAGAGAAGGGCCTGCATTAAACGACCCTGATGGGCCAACTGTATTGTGTGTAGAAGATGTAACATTTAGAGGTTATGTTCCTGAAGAAACGGTTGGAAATATTGCAACCTATCAGGCAAGAGGTGTTAAATCACCATTTACATCAATAAGTTGGGATATGTCAATACCTGGTGCATTACAAAGTAGTGTTATGATTAAAAAAATGTCTAACAATAAAGTTGATGGTAGTGGAGATACACCACATGCTTTATATGGAGGAGTTTTTTCAGACCCTGGTGAAGTTGAAGATAAGGTAGGTACTATTTTAAATAAGATATCCGCACAAGGAGAATCTGATGAACCAGAAACACTTGAAAATCAAGAAGAAGAAACTCCACCAGCTAATGCAAAAACTTTTGATTTATTCGCTAACAGAGCAGGTGTATTTTCAAGAATACAAAATAGAAAAGGTAAAATTGATATTGTTAATAATTTAACAGATAAAGAATTAACTAAAAAAGATAATGGTAATATTGAATCGTTATTATGTGTTGGTACTTGGGATGATAAAGCTGCATTAAAATCCGTAGAATTGATTGATAGAGGATTAAAAAAAGGTGTTAATGGTGAAGTTGATAAAGAATATACAAATAGAGTAAATCCAATTCCTGGTCTTGCTAAAGTTCAATTTACTATTCAAGGTTTAAGTGGATTTAAAGTTGGAGATATGATTCAATTTGAAGGAATACCATTGAAGTATGGGCCACCAAGTTTTTATCAAGTAGTTAAAACTTCACAATCTATAAGTGGAACTTCTTGGAGTACTGATATAACTTGTGATTTTAGATTAATTGGTAGTGAAGTATAAATGAATATAAAAGATAGATATAATGAACTTATAAAAACACCTTTGGTGGAAAGGGGTATAAAGGCATATATTCCTAAACCATCTGAGTCTGATTATAGCAGAGGTTATATACGAAGATATTTTGTTCAAAAAACAAATGATAAAGGTTCTCCTATATATGAAGTATCGCAAGATGATAAATCTAAGTATGTTACAAATCCATTATATACTGTAGCTGATATTAAATGGAGAATAAAAGGTCCGAAACAAGTTCAGTATGATGATGTTGGTAATGTAGTAGATAAATCGGTATCAGAATCAAATAGGATTGCAATACAATTCGTAGGAAATGCAATTCCAAACTTGAAATTATATCTTCCAAATTTATTACAATTTTACAAAAGTTAATATATATAGATATACAAACTAAATCAAGGTTATATGAATTATCTTACTGAAGAAGAAAAACAACAACTTTCTTTTGATTGGAGATATCGAGGATTCTCCACACTACAATTACTTACTGAAGAAGAATGCGATGAGGTTAATGATGAGTTAGAAAGACTTCGTCAGGAAAGACAATTAACTACTAAAGAAAATGGTGATGAATGGGGAGAATGGGACCCATTTGCGTATCCACATAAATTATCAGAAAAATTAGAAAAACTATTTTCACATCCTAAAATTATAGAAGCTTGTGAGTTTCTAATGGATGGTAAGGTTGATGGTACTCAAACTTGGGCTTACTTTAAACCACCAGGTCAATTAGGAAGAGATATGCATCAAAATGCATTCTACACAGGTTGTAAACACAATGAGTATGTTAATGTTGCCCTTGCCTTAGATAATCACGATGAATTTAATGGTGCTGTGTGGAATTTAGAAGGAACTCATAGATTACCAATACTTCCAATTGAAGTTGATGAAGAACGAACTAAAACCAATCCAAAAAATTGGAGAAACGAAAGAGGTAAACCTTGTGTATTACCAGAAGGACATGCTTTCCGAAAGATAGAAGGTAATACAAGAAAAGGTGAACTGGTACTTTTACATTCACATACAGTTCATGGTTCAGAACCAAATAATTCAAATAGATTTAGAAGAAACTTTTTAGCAGGTTATGCTTTAAAAGGAACATCATTTACTAAAGGTGGACATATGAAAAGAGAACCTATTGATGTCTACTCACTTCAAAAAAAATATTGGAAATAAATAAAAAATAATTCACTTTTTGCTTGGTCATCTCAACTTTTTTTCGTATATTTACTTTGTAAATAAGAGATAAGTTAAACCCTAAAAGATAAAAGATATGAATTATTTAGTTGACCCCCAAACCCTTGTTTTCAACTCACACCGAGTTAACGGTTTCACCAAAATGATTGGTGATGAACAAATTCCCCAATGGGATTTATTGGATATCGCAACTGAAGTTGCTACTGAATGGACTAACGATTGGGATGAGGACCAAGGATTTGGTTCTTCTGATGGAACATTTATGATAAAAGATTTCATTGATAATGTAATCTGGCGATTCGCTAGTGGTAAGTTGGAAACTAAGTTCAACCCTGTACTTTCGATAGTGGAGTATTCAGAAGCTGAACATCATAATAAGGTTCAACAAATGGAAAGTGGAATTTAAACCCTAAAAGATATGAGAAATAAAATTGATTTTAAAACCCTTGAAAAAATCAACAATGAAATTGGTGAGTTCGAAGTAGGTCAAACCTTTGGCGGTGGAAATCCAATCTATCTTCGATTTGGATATTGGAAACAAGTTGATGTTGATAAGTTAAACGAAATCCTAAATCCTTTAAATCAGGTTAAAGAAGATGAGTGGTATGATGATGATTGTGGATATCAATACAATTATCAATTTCTTTAAAAAAAAGTAAAAAAATGCTTGGATATATGAAATATTTTTCGTATATTTACTATGTAAATAAGTTAAACCATTAAAAGATAAAAGATATGAATTATTCAGAATTAAAAAACCTTTCCCTTGAAGAACTACGAGAGTTGAACTCTAAAGTAGTTGAAGTAATCAAAATCAAAAAATCCGAATTAGCTTGGGATATAAAGAATGAACTTTATATCGGAGCTAATGTTTCAGTTAATCACCCTAAGTTGAGTGGTAAACAATGTAGAGTTACCAAAATCAACCGAACTAAGGCTTTAATTGAAGTTCTAAATGGATATGGTTCTTACAATGTTCCTCTTTCAATGTTAACTTTAAATTCATAGTTATGAAAGTACTAATTAAACCTCAAGTAACAAAACCTTGGTCAAAAGAAATGTATGATTACAATGACAAGGTTGCTGATATGATGAAAGAAAATATCATCGAATCAATAGTTAAATACCAAAACGATTTCAATAAACTCAATGAACTAATGGTTCTTTGTGGTGGTATTAAGTATGGTAGTGGGTATGATATCAATGGCCTTTACCAAGATATACATGATGAAGTGGATAATGTTCAAAACTATTGGTTGAACGAAGAATATCCATATGCAGTTAAACAAGGATTGGTTAAACCAATTCCTTACAATTTTGTTGGTTATGACAAATAGTTGGTACTATCGAGAAATGGGTTCTCGTAACAAAAAGACAGGTAAGTTATCTTACTATCGAGTAAGAGTAACCGATTACAAGATTGATGATTGTGAATGTCCAGCAAGACAATTTCGTTCTCATTCACCTTGTAAACATATGAAAAGATTAAACGAAAAATTAACACATTTAGCAATATAAAATTTAAATTATAAAATTATGGGAGTAGATATTTCGGGTAAAAACCCAATCATTCGTTCACCAAAACCAAAAACTCCAAACTGGCAAACTGCGAGTGAACAAGAAAAAGAAAAATACTTTGAATTGGATTCAAAGTGGAACAAAGAAAATCCTGGTGATTACTTTCGTTCCAATTGGTGGGGATGGAGACCAATCGTAATGTTATCAGAAATGGTAAATGGTATCAGAGATTTGGGTCTTGATTTTACTTATTGGGGTTCAAACGATGGTAGAGGTTTGGATGCACAAGAAGAATGTAATAAACTTGCAGATGCATTAGAAGAAATTGGTAAAGAGTTCTTCGATGTAGAAGATGTAGATGAACTACAACTTTGTATGGGAAGTTGGACT
>Ga0209653_1001219_pt1 | contig 21008 bp, 15 predicted proteins | sample SaaInl6LU_22_DNA_FD_184644 | JGI IMG/M metagenome (GOLD analysis project Ga0209653, IMG submission 184644) | Marine microbial communities from expanding oxygen minimum zones in the Saanich Inlet - ESP_116LU_22_DNA (SPAdes) (version 2) | ecosystem: Environmental > Aquatic > Marine > Intertidal...
TGACTACCGAGAGGCTACCGCCGACAGTGTCGGTAAACATGCCGCCAAAGTAACCTTTGCCGTAACGCAGGCCATCGGCACCGGCTGAGAAGGTCAACTTGCCCTCAAACTCTTCAGGAACCGCTTTAGTGGTAATGTTAAGCGCACCAGCGATAGTGTTTTTACCAAACAGCGTACCCTGTGGGCCGCGCAACAGCTCAACTTGGGCAACTTCCGCCAGATCGACGTTATAAAACATGGGGCGACCGATGTAGACACCGTCGACATAAACACCCACGCTATCGTCAATACCAATGTTGCGCACATCAGAGGCGATACCGCGAATACTAATTGAGGTCTGGTGACCACCGGCGCGATCTTGGTAAGAGACACTGGGTGCCGATGCAGTCAGATCTGCGACGTCGGTAGCACTGCGCATTTCCAGTGCGGCAGCACTGAATACCGAAGCAGCTACTGGGATCTCTTGGAGACTCTCCTCGCGTTTGCGAGCGGTGACCACCACTTCCTCCAAGGTAGCGCCTGCCGCAGTGGTAAAGGTGCCGCCAGTCATCGCCAACAGTGCAGTGGCAGCGGCAATTGAGCGGGTTAATCGGGTATTTGACATAGTTCCTCTCCTGGTGATGACGAGCGCTTGTAAACGCCTCGTGTCGTTTTTTTCACCCACCGTACCGCATGGGCTGTGCTGTAGCAGGTTCATAGTAACTCTGCTAAATTGCTGAGCACTGACATTTGTCGCCAAAAAACATACCGATTCGACCCAGGAAATTTTTTCTTGCGACCGAAAAAATGGAGAAAACATGGACGATTACACGATTTCACCCCGTTATAGCGCCTATGTTGTACAGTTTTTGAAGCTGCGAAATATAGACCCGGCACCGATATTTTCTGCCGCCGGCTGTCTATCTTCCCTACAACCCGACAGCACGGTGCCGCTGAGCCCGGTACAGCTTACTCAGCTGCTTAATGGTGTGTCAGCAGAGCTCAACGACCACCACATAGGGCTGACCATAGGGGCAAACTTCCGTCCCTCTGCCGCAGGATTGGCGTCGCTGCTAATCCTCTCTTCCACCCATTTTGAGCATGGCTTGCGGAATTTGCTCAAGTACGACAAGTATGTCGACCGCGCTTTTATTCATAACAGTCAGCGCAGTAGTGAACAAATTACCCATCAGTTCAGAGTCAGTAGCGTCGAAAGAGTCGATTTTCGCCACATACACGAACTGTTGACGGCACAGATGTTCGCCATTATGCGCGATGCCACAGGAGAAAAAATTCGCGCCACAGAGTTGTACTTCTGTCACAACGAAAAGGTCGAGCTGGACCGCTTTGGCGATCTCTTCGACTGTGAAAAAATCTATAAAGGCCAGCGCATGGCAGGCTACTCGATTGCCAACCGCGACAAGCAACGACCGTTTATTACCGCTAACCGTGTGCTCAATGAAATCTTAAAAAATCATATCAAGAGCCAACCCAAAGAGTTGGCTCGCAGCAAGGTGAGCCACGTCGTCACACGCGAGATACTGCGTCTGCTGCAAGGAGAATTACCCACTTTAGAAGCGGTTGCCAATGAGCTCAATACCTCGCCGCGCACCCTGGCACGCAGGCTCAACGAAGCGGGGATAAACTTCGCGCAACTGCGCAAACAAGCGCTATCGATCAAGGCGCAGTCTCTGCTCAATAGCAGCCAGCTGCCGCTGACAGAGATCGCCTTTCAGCTCGGTTATTCTGACTCAACCGCTTTTGGCCGCGCGTTTAAGCAGTGGACTGGCACAACACCCGAAATTTACCGTCGCCGCGCCAACTCGCCAAGGTCTGATTCAAAGAAGTGATGAACTGGCACCACTATACTCAGCGACTGTGGGATAAAAAATTCTTCTTTCAGTCATAACTGTGACGCCAGTTCGTCAATCCAGCGCTTCTGGAAATCGACATGTTTCTGGCACGGCTGTTGCAGAGTAAAAAACTCTAACTCCGGGTCTTCAACAAGCCGTTCGCCGCTGAGAGCCTCCAAAATTGCCTGACCGCAAAACGGCACATAAGCCTCGGCATAGCCCCCCTCATGAATCACCGCAAGGCGTCCATCGCAAAGCTTTTCAGCAGCGGCCATCACCTTTGCAGTCATCGCTCGATAGCTGTCGCTGTGCAGTAACTGGCGCGCTAGGGGGTCGACCGCATTGGCATCTAAACCACTGGCCACAATGATCAACTCAGGGTCGTAGTCGTGCAGTGCCGGCAACACTACTTTATCCATGGCGTAGAGATAAGCCTCATGACCACAGCCGGCCGGCAGCGGAATATTGAGGTTATAACCTAGTCCCTCGCCCTCGCCGCGATCCTCAGCACCGCTGTACCCGGGAGGGAAGCAGCGATCTTGGTGCAGCGAGACAGTCAATACATCGCTGCGATCATAAAAAATTGCCTGCGTTCCGTTGCCATGGTGGACATCCCAATCCAAAACCGCCACTCTTTTCAGACCATAGCGCTGCTTGGCCGCTTCAATGGCGATGGGAATGTTGGCCAACAAACAGAAGCCCATAGCGCTCTCAGCTAAGCAGTGATGACCAGCTGGCCGGCACAGCGCATAGCTATTCTTTGCTTTTGCCGCCATCACAGTATCGACAGCCGCTATCGCCAACCCGGCCGAGAGTGCGGCGATTTCAAAGCCACCAGCAGAAAACGGCGCAAATAGACCAAGCTCGCCACCGCCGGTATCACTGAGTGCTTTGAACTCATCAATATATTTTGCCGGGTGGACTGCCAACAGCTGCTCGCGGCTGGCCGCTGCTGCCGAGCGTACCTTCAACGTTTGGTTGAGCCCGGAGGCATTAACCAAATTCACCAACCGCCGCTTGGAAGCTGGCGTGTCTGCGCCATAACTCCCCGAGGGCGGCTCAACCCAGCCGCCGATAGGCATAAACAGTGCCTGCACACCCGTGCTGTGCCAAAAGGTCTTCTCATCGGTATATAAATAAGTGGTCATTTTAACTCTCCCGTCACTGCTGTGCTTGATAGACCAACTGCCCGTTGAAGAATGTCTTGGCTATCTGGATATCCCCGATACGCTCTACAGGTAGCTCAGTAATATTCTCCTCTAGGAGGATGAGGTCGGCATTTTTACCGACCTCAAGAGATCCCGAGCGGTCCGCTATGCCCAGCGCCCTGGCACCATCGATGGTGTAGATTTTCAACGCCTCGTCCAAACGCAATGACTGCTCTTCCCAGAGCGCACCGGGGTAGTGACCAAAAGGATCGCGACGAGTAATCAACGCTTCAATACTCGGCCACGGGTTCATATCGGGTACGGCCGAAGGCCAATCAGAGCCCGCCAACATAGGTGCGCCGGCATCCAAGAGCAGTCTTGCCGGCCAAATTTTCTCGTTGCGCGGAGCAGGGACAGCCCCGAGGATAGAATCCATAATGGGTGACGGAAACCAGATATAGGGGTTAAAGCCGGCCACGACATCGAGCTCTGCAAAGCGCGCAATATCATCGGGGTGAATAAACTCGGCGTGCGCTAACTCGTGGCGCAAACCTGAAAAGCCATTCTGTTTGCGCGCTTGTTCAATGGCATCTAACGCCACTCGGATAGAGCGGTCGCCAGCCGCATGAATTTTTACCGTGAAGCCCGCTTTGTCATAGGCCGTAACGGTGTCGGCTAAGTGCTGCGGCTCGACATGTAGCTGCCCATAATTGGGCTCATGCTCGCCGTGCTCGGGGACATAGGGGTCGAGCATGGCGGCCGTTCTTGACGCCGTAGGCACACCATCCAGAAATATTTTGATGCCCGAGGAGTGAACGTTGGCTGAGCGGTAGCGGTCACGCATGGCAATATATTGCGAGACCTCTGGCAATGGGTCGCTCTTTGACGGTCTGGGCACCAATAGCGATAGACCGATGTGAGCAGTCAGCTTGCCCTGCTGATCTAATGTAAAAAACGCCTCGGATTCAGCAGATTCAGCGCTGGCGTCTTTGATCCCGGTAATACCAAAACCATTGGCCCGTTTAACGGCTTCATGAGCAGCTGCCAATTGTTGCGCTTGGGTATAAGCAGGAAACTTTTCTCGGATCAACGGAAACGATTCGTAGAGTACACCGTTGAGCTCGCCCTGCGCCGTTTTCAAGAAGGTCACACCCTCGGGTGCGACTGTCTGCTCATCGATGCCCATCAACGACAGCGCCCTAGAATTGACCCAAGCGTTGTGACCAGAGTCATCGGTCAACACCACCGCTTTATCGGCCGATACCTCGTCAAGTTGTCGGCGCGGTGACTGCATAGGGAAATCGACAAAAAAGTTACTTGTCCACTGGCCGCCACTCAGCCACAGCTGGTCAGGGCTCATCTGTTCAACACAGCCTTTAATGGTGGTAAAGACTTGCTCAGGGCCTGCCTCAAAGGGAAAGTTACATTCGAACAGCTCTTTTATGCCGCCCAATACCGGGTGTGAATGGCCATCGTTAATGCCTGGCATTAAGGTGTTGCCGGCACCGTCAATCTGCTCGGTAGCGCTGCCGATAAACTGTTTTATCTCTTCACGGTTTCCAATTGCGATAATCTTGCCATCTCTCACGGCAATGGCGCTCGCCTCTGGCTGCTGCGGGTTCATGGTCAGAATGTGTGCGTTGAGCACCACCCAATCGGCCGGCTCTAAACTCTGTTGACTGCAGCCGCCAAGCACTGTCAGCAGCGCGGCAACTAGTAGGCTTTTCTTGGTTTTCATACCCTTCTCCATCCTGTCTGTTTAATTATTAGACCTTTAAAACTAAAACCAAATGGCCACAAACACTGTCGCATTTGTGGCCATTGGTGTAACACTTTGTTGCCTGCGTTTAGAAGTTGTAGTTGAGGGTGACTCCGAAAGTGCGCGGCATACCAACACTGCGCACGTATGGCCCGTTGCCACCTGTGTAGGCGGCTGGGAAGTAATACTCATCGGTAATATTGCGCCCCCACAACAGCGCACTCCAGTTGCCGTCAGCTGAGGACAAACCTATACGAGCATTGGCTACCCAATAGGCGTCGGTGGCATCGGTAGGTTGTGAACCGCCGGTGGTTGAGTCTTGATAGACGTAGTCACCAGCTACACGCATCACCATGCCGCTAGCTAAACTCCACTCATACTGCGCTAACAGATTGTATGACCACTCTGGCGACTGCGCCAACTCGAGGCCAGACGCGTCAAAACGGACCACACCGGAACCATCGGGAGTCCAGGCTGAATCGTCACCGTCAACCGCCATCCAATCAGTAATTTCAGTATCCAACCAGGCTATACCGGCATTAATCATCCAACCCTCTGCCGGTGACCACTGCATATCCAGCTCTGCACCGGTGATTTCAGACTCTGGAACATTGGTCAAGCCGGAGATGTTACCCACCAGCGCCACGGCACGGTCCTGTTCTTGCTTATCCTCGTAATCATATTGGAACAGTGCACCATTTAACTGCATGCTGCCCTCGAGCAGGGTGGCTTTGAAGCCTACCTCAAGCGATGTCAGTTTTTCTTCTTTAATAGGGATTAGCTGCAGCGTGGTATTCGAGTTAGCACCATTGAAACCGCCCGACTTGTAACCCACTGAGTAGGTGCCATAAACCAGCACATCTTCACTGAGAGAGTGATCGATACCTAATTTCCACATGACATTATCTTCATCAATGGTATCGCTATAGGGTTGGAAGTACGCTGCCACCTCCTCAGGAGAGACCATTTCCCCATCCACCTCAAAACCATCAAGAAGCAAGCCAATAAACTCTGGATTCGCATCAGGTACGGTGCCGCAGTCGCCAGGTGATAACGCCACTGGGAATTGTGCTTCAAGGAAGTTACCCAGAGTGTCATCTTCAGCGACGAAGGTACAGCCTGTCCAAGTACGCTCTTCATTGGTCCAACGGACACCAGTGGTCAACCGCCAGTTTTCTGCAAACTGCCACTCAGTATGCGCAAAGATCGCCTGGGAGTCGGTCTCTTGGCTATATTTTGTGTCTAACTCCTTGATCGGCGTAGGCGCAAACAAACCGACACCAAAAGGGGCGGCTGCATTAGCGTAAACAGAGTCAGACATAAAGTAATGATAGTACTCTTCCATTTCATCACTGGAGTAGTAGGCGCCGACAATCCAGTTAAAGCTCTCGTCTCCACCAGAGAGGCGAATTTCCTGCGAAAACACCTCTAGATCAGTAGTGTTGATGTTGCTAGAGTCGTTATAAGCACCACCATCCCAATCGTTGGCTTCGGCGCGTTCAAATTTATCATAAGCGGTCAGAGAGGTTAGCGTCATATCGCCCAAGTCCCACTCTAACTTAGCACTACCGCCAAACAGTTGGTTGTCGCGACGTGGGCGCAAATTCCACGTTTTACCGGTTTCTTCACTCGTATAGCTATTGGTCCAATCGGCTGCTCGGTTATCCCCCGTGGAGTAGAACGGTGGAGTCTGTTCAAAGAAATCCCCACCAGGAATAATGTACTCATCTAATGGCAAGTGAGGCGCACTGAATTGGTCCAGACCGGCGTCTCTGCCGTCATAGGCAGTGTTGGCTTTGTTGTCAGACTGGTCATCGACGTAATGAACATTCAACGACAGCGTGGCCGCCTCATTGAGGTCGATATCTAACAGCGCGCGCAACGCAGTGACGTCTTTCTCACCGAGTTCATCGTCGCGGGTCAGACTCTTCTGCCAGCCCTCACTGGACTGCGTGGTCTTGAATGCCACCCGGCCCCGCACACCCTCAGAGAGCGAGCCGCTGACATGTCCTTCCGCCTCAACCACACCAAAGTTGGCAAAGGTTGTCGAGATGCCTGCGCTAAACTCCTCAGTGGGCTTATTGCTGACAAAGTTAATCTGACCAGCGGTGGTGTTGCGCCCGTACAGGTCACCCTGCGGCCCCTTGAGGACCTCTACCCGTTGTACATCAAAAATAGCTCCGCGACTCATCACCGTGTAGGGGATAGCCACTTCATCAAAATAGAGACCTACCGTAGATGACGAGCTGGTGGTGTAGTCTTGGAATCCTACGCCACGAATTGTATAAGCGGGCACACCGGTCGCCGCAGTCTCATTGACAGTCAAACCAGGGGTGAGCATGGCGATATCTTCGGCCGAGGCAACGCCCATTTCGCGAATGGTCTCGCCGCTGAAAGCATTGACAGTGATACCGACGTCATTGACGCCCTGCTCGCGTTTTTGCGCAGTAACCACCACCTCTTCTAGCGTGGCGGCAGAGGCACCTGTACTGGCGCTGGCAATGGCGACCACCAAGGCCGAGTATTGAAAAAGTTTTTTGTGATTGTTGTTCATTTGTCTACCCTCTATTAGCTGTATCAGCTTTATTCTTGAAAAATAGGTATCCCCAACTTGTTTATCTGATCAAAACAAGCTGAAAAAACGTTAACTAATTTTTTTGTAAAAAGATAGAACCACAGTGCACTGATTATTGACTCTCAGTGAAGTGGCTTTGAGAGCGTTGGCAGTGGGAGAACTATCTTTAATCGCTCTGTTCAGCTGCTATTGCCATCGCCTCAGCCAATACCGCGTTGTCGCCAATATGGTTGGCTAACAGCAGTATCAGTTTGGCGTTGACTGCCTCGCTTTGCGCCGGAGTGAGCTCGCGGTGCAGGTCGGTGAGGGCCGCAAAGAAGTCATCAGGGCGGACAATGTTGGCCGTGGTGATCAGTGCCATGGAACTACTCCTGGAGGTTAAAGCCGAGTGCGCGGCGCTGCATAGCCTGCAGCTGGTCGGCATCAAAATGGCGGCTGCGCCCTGCCACTAACTGGTCGGGACGAATCAGGTAACTAGTGCCGGCACGGCCGTCGAGCCGTTGTGCCACCACCGCCAAATGGTCGATCACCACTGGCAGTGCGGTAAACAACTGCCAGTCGTGTTGGTTGCTGGCTACGACTAGGGTCTCTACCGGCACATCGACCTTATTTAACACGGCTGCCTGTTGCAGCAGCTCGGCGGTGATCTCACTGGGCTGGTCGGCAAACAGCAGCGCCACAAAGCGGTTCCCTAGCTGGCTGAGCAGATAATCCTGCTCACCATCGCGGCGCACTGCACCATCGGTACACGGCGCCCCGGGCACCACCTTACTGTCGAAATGGTCGCTGTCTGGGGTATTGAGCGGCGACTGCGTCAACAGTGCCGGCACCGACAGGCGGCCGCTGTTGATCAGTGGCCGCGCAAACGTGTAGTCGCGCGCCAACTCTAACACCGCGTCGCGCAGAGCGCGGCTGGCGGCATTTTTTGGGGTGATAAAGTCGGTGCTGCGGGTGGAGTTTAAGATGTTTTCGTCGGCGGCAAATTCGCGCTCGGCGGCATAGCTGTCCAGCAGGCCGGGGCCGGCACTGCCGCGCAGCTGGTGGACCAACTTCCACGCCAGGTTGTCGGCGTCTTCGAGCCCAGAGTTGGCGCCGCGGGCGCCAAACGGCGAGACCTGGTGGGCGGCATCGCCGGCGAAAATAATTCGGTTATGGATAAACTGCTCCATCCTGCGACAGGTAAATGTGTAAATAGAGGCCCATTCAAGCTCAAAATCGACGTCATCACCCAAAAACTTTTTTACTCTGGGGATGATATTTTCCGGCTTCTTCTCTTCTTCAATATCTGCCCCCCAGCCTAGGTCAAAGTCGATTCGCCAGACATTGTCTGCCTGTCGATGCAAAAGCGTCGACTGCCCTTCGTGGAACGGTGGGTTAAACCAAAACCAACGCTCTGGAGGGAAACGCTTTGGCTCCATGACGACATCGGCGATCAAAAAATGGTCCTGAAAAATCTGGCCTCTAGACTCTAAACCACACAATTGTCGAGTGACCGAACCGGCACCATCACAGGCAACCAGATAATCCGCTTTAATTTGATACTCACCATCCGGGGTATCTACAGTTAACAATACACCATCTGCTAACTCCTCCAAGGCAATCAACTTATTTTTCCAGCGCAGATCGACTAGGTCTAATTCACTTATGCGGTCAACGTAGTACTCTTCCATGTAGTACTGCTGAAGATTGATAAATGCTGGACGACGATGGTGCTGCTCTGGAAGCATATCAAAGGTGTAGATCTGATCCTCTTCAAAAAAGACCCTACCCAAGTTCCATGTAACGCCCTTGTCGACCGCTCGCTGCCCCACCCCGAGACGATCGCTGATATCTAAGAAGCGCTTGCCGTAACAGACTGCACGCGAACCAACACTGACGGTGTTGTTATCGTCTAGCACCACTACGGCTTGCCCGTGCTGCGCCAAATCTACCGCCAGTGCCATCCCGACGGGGCCGGCACCAATGACAACTACAGCATGGCAAACAGGGTCTGCTGAACTCTGATCGGAGCTTGGCTGATATGAATAGGTAGGGAATTGATACGTTGCGAACATCACAGACTCCAGATGAATCAGAGGTTTATCTGGTTAGATTAATCCAAACCTATTAACCTAACAGCAGTCATCCATAGAATAATTGTTTCCAAAGTGATAACAATCTTACCCATTAGCGGTTGGCTTAGAGTTCGCTTCGCGCTGCTGGTCAAGATAAAACTGCTCGCTAAAAGCCTCTAATTCGCCCCGTTCAATAGCACTGCGCAGCTGAGCGGTGAGGCTCTGATAGTAACGCAGGTTATGAATCGTATTGAGCTGCGCACCGAGCATTTCACCGCATTTCTCCAAGTGGTAGAGATAAGCGCGGGAGAAATTGCTGCAGGTATAACAGTCACACTCCGCATCCAGCGGGCCGATGTCGTGACGATGACGTGCGTTACGTATTTTTACCACACCGCCACTGGTAAACAAGTGGCCATTGCGGGCGTTGCGCGTCGGCATCACGCAATCGAACATATCAATTCCACGCCGCACCGCCTCGACAATATCTGCTGGCTTGCCGACTCCCATCAAATAGCGCGGTTTGTCGCTAGGCAGGCGGTGGCCAACATGGTCGAGCACCTTGATCATCTCGTCTTTGGGTTCGCCGACAGAAAGCCCGCCAATGGCATAGCCATCAAAGCCGATCTGCTCTAAACCAGCCAAGCTGAGATCGCGCAGCTCTGGGTACATCCCGCCTTGAACAATACCAAACAGTGCTGCCGGGTTGTCGCCATGAGCATCCTTTGAGCGCTGTGCCCAAAGCAGAGAGAGCTGCATCGATGTTTCCGCTTGCTCTGGTGTAGCGGGGTACGGTGTGCACTCATCGAAGATCATAACCACATCGGAGCCGAGTTCACGCTGAACTTTAATGGACTCTTCGGGACCCATAAACACCGTACTGCCGTCTATTGGCGACTTAAATTCGACACCCTGCTCACTAATTTTGCGCATGGCGCCAAGACTAAACACCTGAAACCCCCCCGAATCGGTCAGGATAGGCTTTTGCCACTGGGTAAAGTCGTGTAAATCACCGTGCTGTTGAACCACCTCCGTGCCAGGGCGCAGCATCAGGTGAAAGGTGTTGCCGAGGATAATATCGGCGCCAATCGCTTCGATGTCGCGCGGCAGCATACCCTTGACTGTGCCGTAGGTCCCCACTGGCATGAACGCAGGTGTCTGAACCTTGCCGCGAGGAAAACTGATCTCACCACGGCGGGCTAACCCGTCCTCTGCAAGCTTCTCGAATTGCATAAAACAGTGGCGTTCAGTCATTGAGCAGATCCTACGGGTGATAGAGTTGAGCTATTTAAATCTGTGATGAACATCGCATCACCATAACTAAAAAAACGGTACCGTTCTTTTACGGCCTCGGCGTAAGCGGCGAGTACAGCTTCTCGACCAGCCAGCGCCGAGACCAACATAATTAGGGTTGATTCGGGCAGATGGAAGTTGGTGACAAGCCCATCGATCACATTGAACTGGTATCCGGGATAGATAAAGATATCGGTTTCGCCTGTGTAGGCGGCCAATACACCAGCGTTTTTCCAAGCCGCGCTTTCTAAGGAGCGCACCGAGGTGGTGCCGACAGCAATAACACGGCCGCCGGCGGCTTTTGTCTCCTCGATAGCCTCTACCACCTGAGGCGTTACCTCTAACCACTCGCTGTGCATTTTGTGCTCAGCAATATTTTCGGCGCGCACGGGCTGAAAAGTACCCGCCCCCACATGCAACGTAACAAAGGCTGTGTTGACACCTTGTGCCTTAAGTTGCGCCAACATAACCTCATCAAAATGTAAGCCTGCGGTGGGCGCTGCCACTGCCCCGGGGCGATCAGCATAAACGGTCTGATAACGATCGCGATCCTCCGTGCGATCTTCGCGCTCGATATAGGGTGGCAATGGCATGTGGCCGATCTTGTCGAGCAGCTCTAGGAGCGGTGCATTGAAGTGCAGCTCAAATAAGGCGTCGTGGCGGGCTGCCATCTCTGCGCTAAAGCCATCGGCAAAGTTGAGCTGGCTACCCGGCTTTGGCGATTTACTGGCGCGTATATGCGCCAATGCTGAGCGTTCACCGATAATACGCTCTACAAGTACTTCTATTTTGCCGCCACTGGCCTTTTCACCCCACAGTCTCGCAGGGATAACTTTGGTGTTGTTAAAAACCAGTAGATCCCCAGAGTTTAATAAAGCGGGTAGCTCTAAAAAGAGGCGATGCTCAATAATGCTAGAGTTTTTATCCAGCACCAGCAGTCGGCTACCACTGCGTTCTGCTGTAGGAGCGTCTGCAATGAGTTGAGATGGCAAATCAAAGTGAAATAGCTCTTTGCGCATAATCATTTAGGATCGTTTGAGATGGGCTGGATAGGTTATAGAAATTTAACCCGCCGGCCAAACAATTTGGGGATTTATAACAGTTTTGACTCTATATCGAACACCCGAGCAGCTATATTTGTTGACCGGGCTCGCACCACTGCTATAATCCGCGCCTACTGATTGCACACGTTGGCAAGCGCCAACCTACCAGAGTGCAGTTTGGCTGAGTGGCGGAACTGGTAGACGCGCTGGATTCAAAATCCTGTTCCTTCGGGAGTGCCGGTTCGATTCCGGCCTCAGCTACCATATCAAAATGCCTCGTCACCTCGACGGGGTTTTTTTTTGATTTTTTCTATATATCAAGACAAGGAGCGGAGAGAACTATGGCCAAAAAAGTTGTACTGATCATTGTTACCAACTACCCGCAGTTGTCGCAGACCTACAAAGAAAACGAGATTAAATATTTAGTGGGTGATTATGAGGTGTTTGTAGCGGCCACCTCAAAACCCGACAAGCCGATTAAAATGCATTTCCCCTACTTTTTCACTCCCAATGCTGAAACTCTAGCAAAACTGATCAAACAAATACGTCCAGATTTTATCCACGGGCACTACTTGTTTACGCTGCCCACCGTAGCTTCAGCCGCCAAAGCAGCCGGCAATATACCCTACACTGTGCGTGGCCACTCCTTCGATATGATTAACAAGCCCAGAGAATATTTACAGCAATACAACCGGTTTATTGGCCAAGATAATTTTGCTGGGTTACTGGTATTCCCCTTCATGATCCCGACACTAGTCGAGGCGGGTTACTCACAAGAAAAACTCATCCCTTCCCATCCTGTAGTTGATTATCAGCGCTTTTTGGACCGATCCCCTAACGGTGATGGAGTGATTAATACCGGTGCATGTATACCCAAAAAGGCCATGCACGAATATGTTGATTTAGCTAAGTTAGTACCAGAAAAAAAATTCGAGTTGATACCCATTGGCTACAAGGAAGAAAGGCTCACTGAGTACAATCGAGCAGCCGGGTCACCGCTGACTATTCGCAATACTGTTGAACCATGGCGCATGCCAAAGCTCTACAAGCGTGCCCGCTGGCTGGTTTATACCGCTGACCGGACACTGGCTGACGTTGGTTGGCCAATGGCAATAGCAGAGGCGCAGGCATCTGGGTGTGGAGTTTTGATTCAAAATATCCGTCCCGATATGGCGGATTACATAGACGGCGCCGGTTATACCTTTGAAAACCTTGATGAGGCAGCAGAGAGGCTGCGGACGCCCTATCCCACTGAGATGCGTGAGCGGGGGTTCGAAGTGGCCAAACGCAGCGATATTGCGGCAAATATTGCTCAGCTTTCTGCACTGTGGGAGATCTAATCACCCCATAGGGATCGGATCTCTCTAGCCTGAGTGGCAAACAACAACTCTCCTTGATAATCGATCACTATCTTTTCAAGCTGATTAAAAGCCGCTTGATCTATTGCCACGGCCAGGCACGGGGATGTAATAATTTGTGCTTGTATCTGCCCGTAACGGACTAACTCAAACTGTAGTTGAGTGCGACTTTGCTGACGCAGGATCAAACGGTAACCCGCGGTAGATTTTCGCCCAGCTGCCACCACCAGCAACAGACTCTCTTCTGGCTGCCACTGTTTTGCGGCTGCTGAATGGCCTAGCCGGGCAAGCCAACTGGCCCAATCGCTGCTAGTTTTGATGAGCTCAGCAGAAGGTTTTTTATAGCCGCATTGATTAGCAGAAAATACCTCTCTGGGAGCTGTAAAGCTCGAAGCTAGTGACTCGGCAGGCGTCGATGTTGGCCCGCAGCCGGATAGAACCAAGAGCAAGTCAAAACAAATCATAAACCTTAAAAAATGGCTCATTACTGCACTGATCTGCGAGGATTAATTACCCTCTTTCTCGGTAGTGCTAGTTCTGTAGTGCTCTGTTCTGAACTAGCAGAGATAGCCACTTCATACTCAACACGGAAGTCGATATCAGTGAGATTAATGTCTGTGAGCTCTATAACGGTTGGGTTACTGCGTGTTTGAAAACGCCCACACGCCTCTCCGGCATCACAAATATAAAAGTCATTGTCAAAATCGCTGCCAGCCAACACCCGATAGCTGCCTGGCGAAAGGTTTTCAAAACTGTAACTGTATTCACCTTCGAGCTCGACTAACGCCTGATCTGCAACAACCTCCTCAGTGTCGTTATTAACCAGTAACGCGTAAATGGGGCCAACCTGGGGCGAAAAATCGCTGTCACTAATAAACATACTCACTTCGACAATACGTTGGTTGGCATCGGAATTAAACGTCACTTGTGCCGAGTAGCTCCCTGCAGCTAAGCCATCGCGGTCGACCAAAAGTGTATAAACACCGAGACCATCGCCACTGGCAGGCTCTTCTAGCGTTAACCAAGGCTGCGACGATACTACCGAGACCACCTCAAGCTCTCCACCACCGGCATTTCTGGCTGTCAGCATTGCACGAGTATAGCTGGTACCAAAGTTCACTCGCGAAGGGCTCAATACCAACAAAGCAGGCAAAGGTTCTCCAGTGACATCAATAGCCGCAGCGACTGCTTTGCGGGCGTTGACGAGCCCCCAACCAAAAAGCGAATCCTGCCCCGTATCGCCAATGTCGTCTGTCATCGCCCCTGATGCCAACAACACATCGACGTATTCGGGGGTAAGATCGGGATTGGCTGATTTCATTAAGGCCAAAACACCGGCAAAATGCGGTGTCGCCATTGAGGTTCCTTGATAAAAAGTATACTCGTACTGCAACGAGCTGCTTGTATCATCTGCCAATGTACTCAGAACACCATCGGGGTAGCCGTCGTCATCGCTGTCTCGTGAGGTATCCCCGCCTGGCGCGGCCACCTCAATGGTGTCTCCAAAGTTTGAATACCAAGCCAGCTCTCGGGTAGCATCGACGGCACTCACGGTGAATACTCCTTCACAGTTTGCCGGCGAAAAATTAGCCGCGTTTTCAGAGTCATTACCTGCTGCAACTGCAACTAATACCCCGGCTGCGCGAACTTGATCGAATGTATCCTGCTCTAAGCTAGAGCAACCACCCCCTCCGCCCAAGCTAAGGTTAATAATGCCAGCAGGGGCTGGCAACGTAATACCCGAGTCGTTGCTCAACCCACCGGCATAGCGAATAGCCTGGACAACATCGTAGGTTGTACCGCCAAACTCGCCGAGCACTCTCAAGGGAAGAACTGTTGTCGCCGTCTTCCAGGCAACACCACTCACGCCAATGCCATTATTGCTGGCTGCGGCAATAGTGCCTGCGACATGGGTGCCATGAAAACTGCTCGCGGAGCCGCCACCATCACCTGGGTCGGTAGGGTCGCTATCTATACCATCGCCATCACCACTACTAGAAGCATCACTAATAAAGTCATAACCGCCGGTAAACTGCCCAATTAAATCTGGGTGGTCCGGCAACGAATCTGTATCAATCACTGCGGCGACTACACCTGATGGGTGGACGTCTACGGCAATATCCCAGGCTAGATCTAAATCGATCAAGGGATAGTGCCACTGCTGGTTGTAGCGCGGGTCGTTGGGCCGCGCCATTGCCTTGCGCTTGTAATTGGGGTGAGCAAACTGCACTGCACCACTTTGTTGCAACTGTTTAGCTACCAGCAAAGTAGAGTAACGTTGTTGTTGGTCTAGCCCTATTTGTCGGCGAGGGTTGGCCGATTGCATAGCCTGCAGGCGCGTTGTAGATGTAGATACAAGCTGATAGAGCTCTGCGCCATTATTACCCCTTGAGAGCTGCTGCATACCGACTGTTGCGATTGCCTGCGATGCCTTTGCAAATTGATTTTCGCTGGCTTTGGCAATAATTTGCGAGGGAATAAATTCATCACTCAAACGGAAGCCGTTGCTGGCTATTGTTTGATCCAGGCCGATAGCCAAATTGTAAGTAGAAAACCCCGACCATGCCTCGACATCAATAAAATACTCGCCATCGGCCGGTGCCACTACACTCTCATTTGACGAGTAACTGAGGGATGAATCAACAACGTCTCCATCGAGGTTATAGAGCCATAAATCGAGATCCGCATCGGTGCGGCTACCGATCAAAAGCAGCACACTTTGACCCTCTAAAAGGGTCACGCGGTAGGTATCGTAAACATCGCCATCAGCAAACGAATTGCCGTCACTACCCTGATTGGCAATATTCACATAGCCTCCAACGATCGAAGGGCTTGGCATCAACTGTGCAGAGACAAACTCCCCATTTGCCAGAGGCGTTGTTGCTGAATCGTTAATATCGCTGTCGAGCTGGCTCGCAGGCGCTATGCTGATAGTGCCGCTAATGGCCAGATCAGAAACCATCTCTCTGGGTGCTAGTGCGGTTACTTTTACTGTATCGCTATCCGTTTGTCCCTCGTTATCAGTCACGGTGAGTCGAAAGAACAGTTCAATATCTTCGCCCAGCTCAGAATCAATCGTGACCGTTGCCTGCGCTTGATCGACACCGCTCAACTGCACATTGGAGTCTGCTGGAGAAGTTTGCTGCCAAAGATAACTGACAATCATCCCATCTGGGTCACTACTTTCATCTCCCATCAGGCTGGTCGAAACGGGCGCACTTGAATTCGCTCCGGTAGTATCCACAGTTTTATTGTCACCACCATCAGCGACTGGCGCTATCAAGGTATTGGTGACTTGAACGGAAACAACATCTGTACCAATAGAACCCAAATTATCGGTGACCGTCAGCTGAAATGAGAGCTCTAGCGGCCCGGCCTCTTCCCCATCGACACTGGGGGCAGTAAACCGAGCCGTGCTGCTATCGGCACCGCTAAGCGAGACAGTGGGACCACTGAGTTGAGTCCAAAAGTAGCTTGCCAACGCGCCACCACTATCAAAGCTATCAGCTCCATCTAAAAAGACACTGCGTCGCTCACCGATACTTTGATCCTCTCCTGCGTCGGCGATCGGGCTGGCAAAGTTAACAGTCACTTCGACACTGTCAGTATCACTCTCACTGTAATCGTCGAACACCGTTAATCTAAACCGCAAGAGTATGTCAGAGGAGATTTCTGGAACAGTAACAACAGGAGTGATCGCACCAGTATCATTCAGAGTGACTTCCGGCCCATACAGCTGAACCCAGTTATAGGTGGCAATTCCACCCCCCTGATCACTGCTTCCGGAAGCGTCCAGAGCAAATGATCCGGTATTAGCAACTACGCTATCTACTCCCGCACTAGCAGAGGGTTGCGCTGCATTAACAGTGATTGCGACCGTATCGCTGCGGCTACTGCCATCGTTATCGGTGACGGTCAGACGAAATTGCAGTGTCTGATCGACAGAGATTGTCGCTGAAGAGAAGTTTGCCTCTGCATTATCCTCTGCACTGAGCTCGACAGAATCGCCCGAGACCTGCTGCTAAAGGTAACTATCTAAAGAGCCGTCGCTATCGCTGCTAGCAAAGGCAGATAGCATCACCGTTCCACCCGCTAACACTACTTGATCAACACCCGCATCGGCTGTTGGCGGGCTATTAGCTGGGCCGCTACTGCCACCACCACCTCCACAAGCAGTTAAAGTTGCGGCCAGACAAGCAACACCAATGAAACGTCGCATAACTATCACCCGAGCAGTCAGTGCATGGCGAGCATAAGCCTTGCCATTTTGCACACAAGATTTTATAAACAGTCTCCAACCCTAGTAACGTTAGTTATCTATTAGTTAAAAAACTAGATTCGAGAGCTGTTTTAACACTAAAATCGCCCTATCGGTGTGGTTTATGCACAAATATAGATTACCTATATCGATTTATCTTTTCACCGCGTAGAGCTTTAGCATTGGATAAAACTAAACAAGGAAATTATCACCATGAATAAATATGCAGCCGAACTATTCGGTACTTTTTGGTTGGTGTTGGGCGGCTGTGGCAGCGCTGTGTTAGCTGCTGGCATCCCCGAGCTGGGCATCGGCTACTTGGGCGTTTCTATCGCGTTCGGTCTCACTGTTGTCACCATGGCCTATGCCATCGGCCATATCTCTGGCTGTCATCTCAATCCAGCTGTTTCTGTAGGCTTATGGGCTGCCGGCCGCTTTGAGGGTAAAGAGCTAGCCCCTTACATTGTTGCCCAGGTTATCGGTGGTTTAATCGCCGGCGGAGTGCTGTTTGCTATCGCTTCAGGCCAAGCTAGTTTTGATGTCAGTGCAGGTTTCGCCTCGAATGGCTACGGTGAACATTCTCCCCACGGCTTTAGCCTAACTGCAGCCCTAATCGCAGAAGTAGTAATGACAATGGTATTTTTGTTAGTCATTATCGGAGCGACTGACAAGCGCGCACCCGCAGGGTTTGCGCCAATAGCAATCGGGCTGTGCCTAACGCTAATCCACTTAATTACCATCCCTGTCACCAATACCTCTGTTAACCCAGCTCGCAGTACCGGTGTTGCTTTGTATGTTGGCGACTGGGCTGTTGATCAACTGTGGGCCTTCTGGGTGGCACCCATTGTCGGTGCTCTGCTCGGCGCTAGCGTCTACCGTTTCATAGGACGAGAGAGCTAAACCTTAAGAGATAAATCGAAAAGGGCTGTTCTAGGGCGGCCCTTTTTTTATGCGTCGCTGCGGCTTAATCGAAGGCTGCACTAACTGCAGAACGGCCAGACTTGGTAAAACTTATCGCAACGGTAAGTAGATTCACAGCGCTGCAATTGAGCAGTATAACGTTTAGCCATACCTGCTACTTGCGCTGCTGAACGGCGAACTTGGGGTTTGGCTTTATAGCTCCCACGCGCGTAGCCCCCCTGGCCCTCATGATAGGCGAGATAGAGCTGAGCGGGATCAAATAATGAGATATTGAGCATGCGCTGGCTGCGTTTGTTGTACCAACCTATAAAGTCGGTCGCGTGCTTCATATGTGTGCGGCGGCTAAACACTGTGCCAGTTTCCGCCAGATACTCTCCCCACACCGGGTCTTGTGCCTGAGCATAGCCAAATGCCGAGGAGGGCCTAGCCCAAGGTATGACGCCAAACAACCACTCGCGATCGGGGCGAATGTGGCTGCGGAAAGAGGATTCTTTTTGTATAAACGCCATTTGCGTAGCAATCGGCGTCCCCCATTTCTTTTGTGAACTACTCGCATAATCATACCAATCTGGCTGCTCGGCAAAAATCTCACAGATATCGGTTTGATCTGCAGGGGGAGCAGGTGCCAGCAGAGAGCAACCTGCGACTAACAAACAAACCGTTAACAGGGCTGGCTTATAGTTGCACACGCTGGCGATAAGATGCTTCATTGAAAACCCCGATACACATTTAAGCTTATTTTAACAAAATTCATGGGCACTGGAGAGTTAAAGGGTATGAGCTATAATGGCACTTCAGTTACAAGGTCGTAACTCAACAATTTCAGTTTGATTCTTTTGCACCGTTAGACAACCCATAGTGAAATTTTTATGCACGCACTCTCTTATCGCTTGGTCATTTCAATAGCGCTGCCATTTATTATTGTTGCAAGTTCTTCTTCTTGGTCTATCTCTCTAGAGCAGGCATTACAAGCTACTCTGGCCAACAACCCATCTCTAGCCGGTAAACAAGCTGAGTATGAGGCGGCTCAGGGTAACGTCAGTAGTGCAAAAGCTGCTCGCTTGCCTTCGTTGTCCGTAGCAATGAACAATGTCGACAATCAAGACAACAATACGCAGGGAACTGTCGTTTTACGCCAACCGGTTTGGGCTTTTGGCAAAATCAATCAACGCATTGAACAAGCCCAAGCAGCAGCCTCGGTAGAAGAGCTGGGTGTTGATCAGGTTCGACGCGAACTATTATCGCGGACCGCAGTCGCCTTTGCCCGCATTGAGGGTATTGTTGCCAGACGTAAAATTGCCGCGAACAACGTCGCCGAACACGAGAGATTATACGAACAGATACAGCGCCGCCAGGCGGGACAACTCGCTTCTGATGCCGATGTGCGGCTTGCTTACTCAAGGCTTTTACAAGCGCGTGCAACCCAACAGCGACTCAACGGTGAATACCGAATCGCCTTGTCTGACTTGGAGCGTTTAACATTGATACCGGTAACAAGTATCGAACCTGTTAACGATCAATTTTTACAGATACCCAAGCCGGGTGACTTGTGGCAGTTAGCATTGGTTAACAGTGTCTCTCTCGCACAAAAACAAGCGTCGTTGGAAGCGGCCGACATTGCCATACGCCAAGCCAAAAGCGCCCCTATGCCTACACTTTTTTTACAGGCCGAACACGATTTCTACGAATCTAAAAACGATTTTGCCGACCTCAATGAAGATCGTGCAGGCTTAGTTTTAGAGGCCAGTCTAGATGGCGCGGGATTTACTACTCTCGGCCAAGTGCGCACAGCAGTTGCAAGACGCAGTGCCGCTGAACAAGATATCGATGTGACACGCAATGAGCTGCGCCACGAAGTAGACCAGTTAAAGAGCAATTTTCGTTTGCAACAAGACTTGGTGAACGCACTCGCAGGTACAGTTGAGGCACTTGAAGGCACGGCAGAATCTTTTCTGCGCCAGTACGAAACAGGCCGAAAGTCCTGGTTAGACCTGCTCAACACTCAGCGAGAACTGCAGCAGCAACAACTAGAGTACGAACGAGCGATCAATGAGCGCCTGCTTGTAGCTTTGCAGATTAATGCATTAATTGGTGCACTTGACACAATTGCCGAGGATCAAGGGTAATGGAAGCGGAAAAAACTGCTCAGGATAAACCAACAGAGTCGATACCCTTGGTTGAGCACGCCGTTATTGGTGCACTATTGAAAGGGCTGGCTATTGATATCAGCGATGAGGCACTGCAAGAAGCAGAAAAAGTCTCGCTAGCGGCCAACTCAGCTAACCCTGTTGAACGTCTGAATGGTCTTTTCCAGCAACTACAACTGCGCGGTGTCAACGCAACCATAATGCGCTGGCACCGGTTTGATCAAAGCCGCCTACCCGCACTCATACTGCTCGATGACGAATGGCAGATGATCAATTACGATGATCAGCAGCGGCTACAAGTCCAAGATGCACAGGGCCAATTGCAGCTGATTGATGCGGAGCAACTTAGCAATAACCCGTTGATTTGGGTGCGAGTTCCTGCCGAGCGCGAACAACATTCTGTGTTTTCTTTGAGCAATAACATTGCCGCCAAGATGGTCTTGGGCGAGATCTTCAAAAAACGCCGCTGGCTGGTCGATGTACTGATCGCCACCGTGATTATCAATATCTTAGCCGTCGCTACCTCGCTATTTGCTATGCAGGTTTACGACCGAGTGGTGCCTACTCTCGCCTACGCGACACTATGGACACTGGTCGCAGGTATGGCAATTGTGGTGTGC
>Ga0209653_1001221_pt1 | contig 20997 bp, 18 predicted proteins | sample SaaInl6LU_22_DNA_FD_184644 | JGI IMG/M metagenome (GOLD analysis project Ga0209653, IMG submission 184644) | Marine microbial communities from expanding oxygen minimum zones in the Saanich Inlet - ESP_116LU_22_DNA (SPAdes) (version 2) | ecosystem: Environmental > Aquatic > Marine > Intertidal...
TGTTCATTTCTTTTGATAAGTATCAATAAGTATGGTGTGTGTTGACAGATGTAAAAAAAAAACGATTATTAAAATTGTTTTATTATTACTTGCTGGTGATATATTAACATCTTTTTTGATGTTACTAACATAAATTTAGCTGTTTTTTTTCAGGTATGTATCTAATTGCAAGTGTTTTAAAAATAAATAAATATAGTTATTGTGGTTATTAACACACTATAATAAGCATCATAGATTTAAAAATTAAAAAGATAAAAGATGTTATGTAATATTTATTTGTTGATAAACTTCAAAGACTAATTATTAGACATACCTTTGTGAAATATGGGTAAGAAAAAGAACGTTTTATCAATCCAAAAAAACATTCTTCAGGTTTTGAATCAAACCCCGAACCAAACCTTTAACTACAAACAAATAGCCAGCAGACTAGGCATAAAAGATCCAAGCGGGCGCAATCATATTATCAAGAATTTAAAGAAGTTAGCAGCGCAAAAGCTTATAAATAATCCAACAAAAGGGACATTTCAAGCTAAGAAAAACGAGAGTTACCACCGCGGAATCCTCGATGTTTCTAATAATGGGACCGGTTATATTATATCAGAAGATTTCGAAGAGGATGTGAAAGTATCATCAACACACCACCATAAAGCTTTTGGTGGGGATGAGGTTCTTTTTTATGCTTACCCAACAAGAGGAAAAAGAAAACGAGAAGGCAAAATAATTGAAATAGTAGCACGAAAAAGAGAACGTTTTGTTGGTACCCTTCAAAAAAGAAACGGAACCCTATTTGTACGTGTAAGCCCAAGAACGTCAACAGTCGATTTTTACATAGAATCAGAACCAGAAATGCAAACAGCAGATGGTGATAGGGTATTGATTGCTTTTACAAAGTGGGATGAAACCAAATCACCACAAGCAAAAATTATAGAAGTCTTAGGTGTGCCGGGCGATGCAGAAACAGAAATACACACCATATTGGCGGAATATGGTTTGCCCTATGCTTTTGACCCTCAAATTGAGCAAGAAGCAAACAAGATTGATGAAAAAATAAGTGCAGAAGAAATTAAAAAAAGAATGGATTATCGTGATGTCTTAACATTCACAATAGATCCTACCGATGCAAAAGATTTTGATGATGCGCTATCTTTTCAAGAAAAAGAAAACGGTGATTTTGAAGTAGGAATCCATATTGCAGATGTTTCTCATTACGTCAAACCTGGTACTGTTCTAGACGACGAAGCTTACCAACGCGCTACTTCTGTTTATCTTGTTGACCGTGTTGTTCCAATGCTTCCAGAGCAACTTTCTAATAAAGTTTGTTCTTTAAGACCCAATGAAGAAAAGTTGACCTTCGCCGCTATTTTCACCCTAGACACACACGGAAACGTAAAAGACCAAAAATTTGGTAGAACGGTTATCAATTCTAATTACCGATTTGCATATCACGAAGCCCAGCATATTATTGAAACAGGAGCATCAACAATACCCGCAGCGTTGTCCCTTACATCACAAACGTATACGGTTGATGTAAAAGTAATAGAAGCGATTTTACAACTCAACACCACAGCAAAGCATCTGCGAAAAAAACGCATGCAAAGTGGCGCTATTTCCTTTGATAAAGAAGAGGTGCGTTTTTCTCTAGACGAAGACAAAAACCCAAAAGATGTCTTTGTCAAAACAAGTAAAGAGGCGAACAAACTCATTGAAGAATATATGTTGTTGGCCAACAAGAAAGTATCAGAGTTTATTGCAAAAGAAGACAACAAAAAAACCTTTGTGTTTAGGGTGCATGACGAACCAGATGAAGAAAAATTAGATCAATTAAAAAGCGTTATCACCGGTTTTGGTTATTCTTTGAACTTAGCTTCAGCAGAAACAACAGCACATTCGATAAACAAACTACTTAAAAACATTGCAAATAAGCCCGAGCAGAACCTTATTGATACCCTAACAATAAGAAGTATGAGTAAAGCGAAATACACCACACAAAACATTGGGCATTATGGCTTAGCTTTTGATTATTACTCTCACTTTACATCACCCATAAGAAGGTATCCAGATGTTGTGGCACACCGCCTCTTACAACATTATTTAGATGAGAAAAAGCCACCCAAATCAGAGGGCTACGAAGCCGTCATGAAACACTGTTCCGCAATGGAAGTTTTAGCCACAAAAGCAGAGCGCGATTCCATTAAATTCATGCAAGTTAAATACATGCAAGAGCGTATTGGTGAAACCTTTACGGGCATTGTTTCCGGTGTAGTTGAGCGCGGACTTTATGTTGAGCTTGAAGGAAATAAATGCGAGGGAATGGCGCGCCCACAGGATATTCCAGGGGACTTCTATGTTTTTGATGAGCGCAACTATGCTTTTGTCGGACAAAAAACCAAGAAAGCCATACAGCTTGGCGATCGGGTCACGGTAAAAGTAACCGCAGCAGATCCAATAAAAAGGCATTTAGACTTTAACATATTGGGTCACGTAGAATAATATGTATCTTTGGGTAAAGGATTTTTATGCGTTTACTCTTTCTCTTTTTACTCGTTTCCACGCTTTCACATGCTCAAGCGATACGACTAGGCCAATTCAATAAGGTAAAAGTTTTTGATGGCATTCGTTTAACCATCATCCCTTCTGATGCCGACTCCTTAGTGGTTGAAGGAAAAAACAAATCTTTTCTATCCTACAAAAACAAAAACGGAAGGCTGTATTTACGTATGGACATCAAAAAGCGCTTTGGTGGATTTAACACCACAGTAGCTTTGTTTAGCTCCAGCCCCCTAGAAGAAATTGATGCCAACGAAGGCGCTTTTGTGTCTTGTCAAGATGTCTTATTTCAACCCAGCATTTCATTAAAAGCACAAGAAGGTGCAGAAATTGATGCCCTTTTAGATGTACAAAAAGTAAAAACCAAGACCGCATCAGGCGGTATTGTCAACCTTAAAGGCTCGGCTGTTGTGCAGTATCACAGCGTGGTAACTGGCGGCGTAGTAGAGGCCGCTATGCTTGACTCGGAACAGGTAGAAGTTAAGGTAAAAGCAGGCGGAAGAGCTGCTGTTAACGCAAGCGAGCTCGCAGAGATAAAGGTTTCCTTGGGCGGATCAGTTAGTGTCTATGGACAACCAAAAAAACTAATTAAATCTGTCGCAGTAGGCGGCAATATTGAACAAAAGAACGCCCCAATCGAAACTCCAGAAAATGAGTGAATTTTTAGCAGCAATTCCCCTATCGTTGTTGCTTGTTTTTTCTACCGGCCCCATCTTCTTTGTGATTGTTGAGACAAGTATCACCAAAGGAGCAAAACGCGCTTTTTGTGTTGATATCGGCGCGGTAATCGCTGACGTTGTTTTTATCCTAGTAGCTACGTTTAGCGCACAACCCCTAAGAAACAGCCTGGCAGAAAACCCGCGATGGTTTATCATAGGCGGGGTAGTACTTTGCTCTTTAGGGCTCTTTTCTTTACTGTCAACCTTTAAAAACAAAAAACGAACAGCTTTCGAGGTTGAGGCACTTCCAAAGGGAAATTACCTGTTTTATATAGGGAAAGGTTTTTTACTCAACATAATTAATATAGGCGTCTTTCTTTTTTGGGTAAGTATGGTTGTCTTTGTCGCGGAATATTGGTTCTTCATTTATGTGTTAGTGATTTATCTTCTTTTAGATATCGTTAAAATATACCTCGCAAAACAACTCAAAACGGTACTAACGCCGCGTGTTATTTATAAAATAAAACAATTGGTGCACATTATTATCTTTGGATTTGGTTTGTTTTTTGTTTTTCAAGGAAGCTTTCCGGAACAAAAGGAGCAATTACAAACCATTATAGAGGCGCAAATAAAGTAGAGGCACCGAGCGGATTCGAACCGCTGTACAAGCTTTTGCAGAGCTCTGCCTAGCCACTCGGCCACGGTGCCTTTAGGGATGCAAAAGTAACATTTTTTATGCTATACTACCCTTTATTTCTTTACCTCATACAACTCAACAGCCACAGCTTCTACATGACACCCCCTGGCGCGCGTCAGTGACGCGTGCTCATTTTAAAATGCATGTACATTTAATAAACCAAACACCTACTTATCCCACATAAAACCACACCTTTTTTATTACAAGAAAGATTAGTCACGCGTCACAGACGCGCGCTAGCTAACAAGTTACACGCCCAAGGAAAGCCCCTTTTAAAACCCACTACCTACCCTGTTCCAATTCCACCGTCACGCGTGCGACATGCCCACCAATAGGCGGATTTATTTTTGCCACTTTAATATTCGCTAAGCTCACTTGTGCGCTGGCTGCAAAAATGCGATCTAAGATACGTTGTGCAACATGCTCCAACAGCTTTGAGGGCGTTGCCATTTCTTCGCGCACACAAGCGCAAAGCGTTACATAATCAATGGTATCTGCCAGCTGGTCCGAAACGGAAGAAACAGATAAGTCGCCTTCTACCCAGACATCCACACGATAGTCGCTGCCAATGAGCGTTTCCTCAGGCAAGCAACCGTGATAAGCATAGACCTGAATGTTTTCTACATATACTTTTCCCATAATGTGTCAAATATAAAAACTTAAACAACGGAGTTGGTCTAAATAATTACCTTTGCCGCAAACATTTTTCGATGCAGGAAAAAACGGCGAAACATTTTATTGAACACATCATTGACGAAGACCTGGCTGCAGGACTAGCCCCTTCTTTGTTGCGTTTTCGCTTTCCGCCCGAACCTAACGGCTATTTACACATTGGCCACGTCAAGGCCATTTGCTTAAATTTTGAGCTTGGCAAGGCATACAATGCGCCTGTCAACCTTCGTTTTGACGACACCAACCCCGAAAAAGAGGAGCAACTCTATGTCGATGCGATAAAAGATGATATCGCCTGGCTTGGATATGCATGGGACAAAGCGTGTTATGCTTCGGATTATTTTGATCAGCTTTATGTTTGGGCAGTGCAGCTTATCAATGAAGGCCACGCCTATGTAGATGCGCAAACCCCAGAACAAATTGCCGCCCAAAAAGGCACCCCTACCACCCCTGGAAGTGTCAGTCCTTATCGCAATCAAGACCCAAAAGAAGTGCTTCGGCTTTTTGAGGAAATGAAAGCAGGAAAACATCAAGAAGGCTCCTATGTTCTTCGTTTTAAGGGCGACATGGCTTCGCCTAATATGCTGTTGCGCGACCCTATTTTGTATCGCATCATGCACAAGGCCCACCACAGAACAAAAGACGCTTGGTGTATTTACCCCATGTACGACTGGGCCCACGGCCAGTCAGACTATATTGAACAAATTTCACACTCCTTGTGTACCCTAGAGTTTAAGCCGCACCGCGATTTATACGACGCTTTTTTAGATCACTTGGCCAACAGCGGACTGCGACCCAAACAACGGGAGTTTGCCCGACTCAACTTGAACTATACCATCACGAGCAAGCGCAAGTTGCAGCGCCTGGTAGCGGACGGAAGAGTAAACGGATGGGACGACCCGCGCATGCCCACTATAAGCGGACTGCGACGACGGGGTTATACCCCCACCTCTTTACGGAAGTTTGCCGAAACCGTTGGTATTGCAAAACGTGAAAATGTTATTGATGCTTCTTTGTTGGAGTTTTGCGTACGTGAGGATCTAAACAAAACAGCTACCCGCGCCATGGCGGTTTTAAACCCCATAAAAGTGGTGATTAGCAATTATTCCGAAGGACAAAAAGAAAACCTTACCACAGACAACAACCCCGAAGATTCAAATGCAGGCACGAGAACAATTCCGTTTTCCAACACGCTGTATATTGAAAAAGAAGATTTTCGCGAGGAAGTTAGCGGCACGTTTTTTAGACTAAAAATAGGTGGAGAAGTACGTTTAAAAAGTGCTTATATCATCAAGGCCGAATCTGTGGAAAAAGACGCAGCAGGAAACATTCAGACGGTGCATTGCACCTATGACCCTAAAAGCTTGAGCGGTAGCGGCAGCCCAGAAAGCCAGCGCAAAGTAAAGGCAACCATTCATTGGGTTTCTGCTGGGGACACTAAAGAAATATCCGTACGTCAATACGACCGTTTGTTTAAGACTTCAAGCCCCGATGGAGACAAAGAGGTTGATTTTATGACACAGCTAAACCCCGACTCTCTGTCTGTTCAAACAGCTCTCGCAGAACCAATGTTGGCTGAGGCAAAAGCAGGAGATCACTTCCAATTTCAACGGTTGGGGTACTTTGTTTGTGATCAAGACAGCACTGACGGACTAAAGGTTTTTAATAAAACAGTTGGCTTGCGTGACACTTGGTCTAAACAACAGGCAAAACCACAACAGCAACCACAACAAACACACGTTGCTTCTCCATTAGACACGCTTCGTAAACTAGGCAAAAAGTTTACTTCCCTCAACGCTGAAAAACAGGAAGCCGCAGCTGGCCAAATAGCGGCATTGGCAAAGGACATTCCTGCGTCAGCATTAGCTCCGCTTTATAACACAGCCGCAAAGAAAACAGGCACTCGTATAGCCGTTGCCATAGTGTTAGCAGCATATCAAAAAGCAGCTGTTGGACTAGAGGCAGACGCGATCGATTTTATTGAAAAAGCACGTAAAGATAAAAACCCATTATTGATTAAATATGCAGAAGAAGTTACACTATAATCTTTTTATTCTTTGTTTCCTTATCGCCCTAAGCGCCCACGCCCAAACAGATGTCGGCTCTTGGTTAATTTACAAGAACAAACTCAAAATAAACAGCAACACCAGCATCGATTTGCAATACCAACACCGCAGCTTTGACCTAGATTTGGCAAAAGACCAAGCGTTGTTCACTGCCGGGTTCAGCAGTGTGCTTGCACCCAACATAACCCTTTCGGCAGGCTATCGAAAAATTGCAGCGATCAATGAAGATGGCGCATATCAAAAATTAGCCTTCTCGACTCAACTCAATAAAGTGCGCCTTACCAACACGGTTTTTGTAGAAGAACGCTGGATCAACAAAGACCTGCAGCTTCGTTTTCGTTTTGGCCTGACAGCAAGTCTACCGCTTACAGAAAAATTAGCAGTAAGTCTAAGCGAAGAAGTCTTCCTTCAGAACTCGGGGTCTGGGTTTAATCAAAACAGATTTACCGCTCAACTATCAAACAAACTTTCCCAGACACTACGCCTCAATACGGGGATCATGCACTGGCAGTTTCCCACCATGAAAAAATGGGTGTTTTTGGTGTCTTTTGCTCACAACATCAGTCTGTAACAAAAAACCCCAACACAAGGCCGGGGTTTTTTATGTTTAACGCGTTATGGCTTATGCCTCACCCGCGTCTTTTTTCTTTTTATGATTTTTCATGGCTTCGCCAATTTGGTTGCTGGCCGTAAACGACGCCACCATATTGTTCAGCATGTCTGACCCCGCTTGTGGCGAGTTTGGCAATAAAATTAGGTTAGAGTTGGTTTCTTCCCCAATCGACTGCAGCGTATCGTAGTGTTGTGTTACAACAATCAATGCGGAGGCTTCCTGCGAGTTAATCCCCACTTTGTTCAATACCTCAACAGACTCCTCTAACCCACGTGCAATTTCACGACGCTGATCGGCGATTCCTTGTCCTTGTAGTCGTTTAGACTCTGCTTCTGCCTTTGCCTTCTCAACAATTAAAATACGGGCGGCATCTCCTTCATACTGCGCAGCAATTTTCTCACGCTCTGAAGCATTAATACGGTTCATCGCTTCTTTTACTTGTAGGTCGGGATCTATGTCTGTAACCAAGGTTTTAATAATATCATACCCATAGTTAATCATCGCATCGTTAAGTTCTGACTTAACAGCTATGGCAATATCGTCTTTGCGTTCAAACACGTCGTCTAGGCGCATTTTAGGCACCTCTGCACGCACCACATCAAACACATAAGACGTAATTTGATCGTGCGGATAGTCAAGCTTGTAGAAGGCATCATACACCTTATCTCTAATTACCATATATTGCACAGACACCTTGAGTTTGACAAACACATCGTCTTTGGTTTTGGTTTCTACAATTACATCAAGCTGTTGAATTTTAAGGCTCAGCCGCCCAGCAATTCGATCAACAATGGGAATACGCAATTGAAGCCCTGATTGACGAATACTATGAAAACGCCCAAAGCGCTCTACAATCGCCGCGGTTTGTTGTTTCACTATAAAAATGGCAGACACAACAAACAACAAGGTGCCGAAGCCAATAATTAAATTGATTAAAAAGTCCATAAAAATATAATTTTGAAGTTCCTATAAAGGTATGACAAAAGGATCAAAGAACAGAAATAGCGTTCCTTATTCTTCCAAGGCAGTTTTCTTTACCTAGCACATGGCAAATAGCAAAAACATCAGGGCCTTTTAACGCACCAACCAGCGCAATTCGTAAGGGCGCCATGATCATGCCTAGCTTTATGTTGTTTTCATTTGCCCACAACTTTATTGCTGCGCTTAAGGTTTCCGCTTCTTCGTCTGGAGCATTTTCAATAACCGTCACCACTTCAGATAAAATCCCCGGCGTTTCCTCTTTCCACTGTTTGCGCACGGCCTTTTCATCATAGGCAACAGGCGCAACATAAAAGAAACCGGCTTCGTTCCAAAGGTCAGTAAGTAGTGTAAGTCGATCTTGTACCAAGCCCACGACATCAGCAGTTGAAACCGACGTATTGGCCATGCCCTTTTGCTGAAGTAGTTGAGCAAGCGAGGATTCAACAAGTGCTGAATCTGCTTTATGGAGATGCTGTTGGTTAAACCACTTACATCGTTCGGGGTCAAATCGCCCACCAGCCTTGGTTATACCTTCAAGCGAAAACAACGACACCAGTTCTTCTAAAGAAAAAAGTTCTTTTTCACCGCCCGGATTCCACCCCAATAAAGCCAAATAATTGACCATTGCTTCGGGTAAGTAGCCAGCCTCTTTAAAGCCCGGTGTTTCTTTGTCCCACTGCAAGGGAAATACTGGGAAGCCGAATTTATCACCATCCCGCTTGGAAAGTTTTCCCTTTCCCGAGGGCTTTAAAATCAACGGCACATGAGCAAAAACAGGCGCCTTCCATCCAAAGGCGTTGTACAGAAGTACATGCAGTGCCATTGAAGGCAACCATTCCTCTCCTCGAATTACATGACTGATATCCATCAAGTGATCGTCTACTACATTGGCGAGGTGATAGGTAGGCATGCCGTCTTGCTTTACAATAATCTTATCGTCTAACAGAGAAGTGTCAACCACGACCTCTCCTCGAATTTTGTCAATCATGGATAGCGACCCATCAGCCCCTTTTTCATTACTCTTAAACCGAATCACATAAGGGGTTTTGTTTTCTATTAGCGTGGCTACTTCCACAGCACTTAACGACAAGCTGTTTTTTAGGCTACTCCTATTTTTCCAATTATAGATAAAGCGCTCACCCTTTTGCTCTGCCGCTTCGCGGAGGTTTTGTAAGTCATCTGCAGTATCAAACGCCAAATAGGCATTGCCGGTTTTCACCAATAACTGCGCATGCTTTATGTAGATGTCCTTACGCTCACTCTGTCGGTATGGACCTGTAGTTCCTGGTTTATTTGGGCTTTCGTCTGGGTTTATGCCCAGCCAATCAAGGGTTTCTGTAATGTAGGCTTCTGCCCCATCCACAAAACGATTTTGATCGGTATCTTCAACCCTTAGGATAAACACACCGCCGTGTTTTTTGGCGATTAAATAGTTGTATAGTGCCGTGCGGACACCCCCAATGTGTAGGGGGCCGGTAGGGCTAGGTGCAAAACGAACGCGTATAGACATAATGGTTTGTCAAAGATACAACGACTATTCATCTTTTATTACAACTCTAATTGAATATATTTGCGCCATGAACGCATCGGTGGATTTTACATACCAAACAGCTTTTGTGCTTGTCGACGAACAAATGTTTGGCAACTGGCTTACAAAATGCGCAAAGCAGCATAACGCAATGTCCTTGGCCTTGGTTTATGCTTTTATGGACGACGAAGCCTTGCTTGAATTTAACCTTAAATACCTGAATCACAACACCTTAACGGACATCATTACCTTTGACGACACTGTAGGCAAAGATGTTTCTGCCAACATTGCCATATCTGTACCGCGTGTCCGTGATAACGCAGTTGAGCATAATGTCCCTTTTGACGAAGAGCTGCTTCGTGTGATGTCTCACGGGCTTTTACACTGTTTGGGCTTTAAGGACAAAACCGACGCCCAACAATCAGAAATGCGAAAAGCAGAGCAAGCATGTATACAACTGTTTCACGTGGAACAAAACAAGGAGAAGCATGTTTCGTGATATTTATGACGTAATTGTAGTTGGTGGCGGGCATGCAGGAGCAGAGGCCGCAGCTGCCGCAGCCAACATGGGCAGCAACACCCTACTTATTACCATGAACCTTCAAAATATCGGACAAATGTCTTGTAACCCAGCCATGGGCGGTATTGCAAAGGGACAGATTGTTAGGGAAATAGACGCACTTGGCGGATATAGCGGAATTGTTTCAGACGCATCAGCCATTCAATTTAAAATGCTCAACCGCTCTAAAGGTCCTGCCATGTGGAGCCCGCGTGTACAATCAGATCGCATGATGTTCGCTCAGCACTGGCGCAACAAATTAGAACAAACAGAACGTCTTGATTTCTACCAGGAAATGGTCACAGACCTCCTTTTTGAAAAGGACAGGATTGTAGGAGTTGTCACCTCACTAGGCATCGAAATCAAAGCGAAGTCTGTGGTGCTAACCAGCGGAACTTTTCTTAATGGCCTTATCCATATTGGCGAGAAACAATTTGGAGGTGGTCGTGCAGGCGAAAGCGCATCTTTTGGTCTCACCGAGCGACTTATGGAACGAGGCTTTACATCGGGTCGCATGAAAACAGGCACTCCACCCCGTGTTGACGGAAGGTCTTTGGATTACAGCAAGATGATAGAACAGCCGGGCGACAGTAACCCTTCTAAATTTTCTTATTTAGACGACAGCCACACGCTTAAAACGCAGCGGTCCTGCCATATGACATATACCAGCTCTGTTGTCCACGACCTGCTTAGGGAAGGCTTTGATCGCTCGCCTATGTTTAACGGCCGAATCAAAAGTATTGGCCCACGATACTGTCCATCTGTGGAGGATAAAATCAACCGTTTTGCCGAAAAAGACAGACACCAGTTGTTTGTTGAGCCGGAGGGTTGGGATACCGTAGAGGTTTATGTCAATGGCTTCTCAACATCGCTGCCGGAAGAAGTGCAATTTAAAGCACTTTCTGCTGTCGTTGGTTTTGAAAAGGTCAAGTTTTTTAGACCTGGCTATGCCATTGAATATGATTTTTTTCAACCTACGCAACTCAAACACAGCTTGGAAACCAAATTTGTCTCGGGTTTGTTTTTCGCAGGACAAATTAACGGAACAACAGGCTATGAGGAGGCCGCCTCACAAGGCATCATGGCTGGAATCAACGCCCACAACCACGTCGCACAAAAAGAATCTTTCATTCTTAGCCGCGAAGAGGCGTATATAGGCGTCTTGATTGACGACCTTATCACCAAAGGCACTGAAGAGCCGTATCGCATGTTTACTTCAAGGGCAGAATACCGTACGCTATTGAGACAAGACAACGCAGACCTTCGTCTTACGCCTAGATCTCACGAAATGGGACTTGCTTCTGATAAGCGTATGCGTTTGTTAGAAACAAAATCACAAAAAACATCGGCCTTGTTGCGCTTCTTTGAAAAAACAAGCGTAGTGCCAGAAGACATCAACCCCATTTTGGCAAAGAGAGATTCAAACCCGGTCAAACAATCCCTCAAAATGGGCAAAGTTTTGGCCCGTCCAAACCTAACCATTGCAGACTTCCTTTTGCTTAACACGGTCAGTGATTTTGTGGCCAAAGAAGCCATTGACACCGCCACTTTAGAGCAGGTTGAAATACAAGTTAAGTACGCAGGTTATATTGCCAAGGAAAAGCTACAAGCAGACAAACTCTCTTCTTTAGAGCACGTGCCGATTCCAAAAGATTTTGACTATGAAATGGTAAAATCCTTATCCATAGAAGCACGACAGAAACTGAATAAAATCCAACCCGTAACTATTGCACAAGCCTCACGCATCAGCGGTGTATCACCAAGTGATTTGTCTGTGCTGCTGGTGTATATGGGCCGTTAATTGTTCCACGTGAAACCATTTCCCGTTATCGATCATCTCGTCAGCAAGTCCAGCTTTGATTTAGTTTTGGACAAGGAAACGACGGCACTCAAAACTACACCCGAACTCAGCGAAGCGGAACTTGAACACTTTTATCCCAAAACAGGATATGCCTCACACGATACCCAAGCCAATGGTTTTAAAGCTAAAGTTTATGCTTGGGTCAAGCGTATAAATATCAAATCAAAACTTAAGTGGATTCGTCAATATGCGACCACAGGGCATATGTTGGATTATGGCGCAGGCAATGGCGACTTTGCCCTAGCCGCTCAACAAGAGGGATGGCGGGCTTGTGTTTATGAGACCTCCCCAAGCGCAACTGAAATCCTCAAACAAAGACAGCTTCGTGTGGTCGCCCAACCACTACAAGAAAACCAATTTGATGTCATAACACTGTGGCATGTCTTTGAACACATCAACAGACCTGAGGAAGCCCTAGCCACGTTTTATAAATCCCTTAAGCCGGGAGGCGTATTGGTTTTAGCCGTACCTAATGCCGCATCGTGGGACGCCAAACATTACAAGTCTTTTTGGGCTGCCTATGACGTACCCCGCCACCGCTGGCATTACAACAAGCACGCCATTTCGTTACTTGGGCGTAAAGTAGGGTTCGAATTGCTTAACACAAAAAACATGTATTGGGATGCTTTTTATATTTCGCTCCTTTCCGAACAATACCGAAACGCAAAAGCACCGTGGGTCAACGCATTTTGTAAGGGATTGTTCGCAAACCTCAAAGGTTGGCAAACCACAAACACCTCATCACTTACTTTTTTCCTCCAAAAACCCAAATAACGCGTTTTAAGCACCTTTTCCAGCCGCGACTACACTAGCTGTACGAACAACTTAATAAAAACCAGTAGGGATAAAAAAAAGGAGCAACAACAAATAATCGCCACCTATAACAAAACACAAAAACTATAGACAAAAGCTATTTATGCTTTTGTGTGCAGTAAGCGTGTTAATTTAAAGGAGAGTTCGGTAAAAATCATTTGTGGGCTGCCATTTCGGGAAAGGTGATACACGCTGTCTTCAAGTGCTGTAATAATGGGTAAAATGTTAGCACCATGAATAAAAGCCGCAAAGCGCTCAAGTTTGAAAGCTGACTTGGGGTAAAAGTTGGCAACAGCTTCCAACGCATAATGATTCATTAGCGCAGCCCGAAACATTTGTATGGCGAATGATAAAAACTGTTTCTGCGTTTCTATGCCCTTAGACGCCAAAGACTGACTCCATTCAGAAAGTTCTAGCACCACCGCCTTATTCCCTTTTGCACGAAAAGCAGTGCGCACCCAAGCAACGAACCAATCTTCATATTGCGCAAGTTCATTTTGTTGATCTACAAGACCAAGCGCTTTCCCCACACTTCCATTTGACTGCCCAGCAACTGCCGTGGACAATTCCCTAGCGACACCCTTTTTTTCCAAATAAGCTGCGATGAGGTTTTGACCAATACTTCCAAAGCTTGTTTGTTGACACCTAGATCTGATGGTTGCAATAAGCTGAAAGGCATCGGGACACAAAAGCAAAAACAGTGTTTTAGCAGGAGGCTCCTCAATGCTTTTTAGCAGTTTGTTAGACGCTGCAATGGTGAGTTTTTCGGCATGCCAGATGATGACACATTTCCACCCGCCCTCAAATGATTTAAGGCTGACTTTTTGCATGACCGACAGCGCATCGTTAACATTGATAACACCCTGCTTGTTTTCAGCGCCCAAATAGCGCATCCAATCATAAAGCGATCCAAAGGGTTGTTCAGAAACGAAGCTTCGCCATTTTCCAAGGAAGTCATTTGAAGTGGGTTTTGTTTTTACATCGGAAGTAATTGCTGTTGGAAAAACAAAATGAATATCAGGGTGAACCATTCCCGTTGCTTTTTGCATGGAAGCCCCTTTTGGATTATCTCCACAGACCACAGCATTGGCATAGGCCAGCGCGACGGTTAACAGTCCATGTCCGTCGTCCCCTTCAAAAAGTTGGGCGTGCGGAATACGTTTGACAGCAAGGCTGTCGGCCAGTGATTTCTTTTGAGTATCGTGACCCAATACGGCATTAAAAAGCATGCCTAAATATACAAACATGCAGTTTATAAAAATGGACTACTTCAAACCAAGATGATATTGTATTTTTGCGCAAACAAAACACACACATGAATACCCTACAAAACACTTCATTTAGCCAGGAGCGCGCCTTGATACGCGTAGATTTTAACGTTCCCTTGGACGACAACGGCAATGTAACAGATGCCACAAGAATCGTCGCGGCGTTGCCCACCATTCAGTATATTTTAGAGCAAGGCGGGAGTTGTGTGTTGATGTCTCACTTGGGAAGACCCAAAGGGAATGACCCAAAACTAAGCCTTAGGCAAATAGTTCCCACACTTGAAAAACACCTAGGCAAAGCCATACATTTTTGTGATGAAGTCGTTGGTCCAAAGGCCACAGCGCAAGCAGCTGCATTGGAGCAAGGCGAGGTATTATTAATTGAGAATTTGCGATTTCAAGAAGCCGAAACCAAGGGAGACAAGGACTTTGCAGAAGCCCTTTCTAAGCTAGGAACAGTTTATGTCAACGATGCATTTGGCACCGCACACCGCGCACACGCCTCAACCACAATTGTGGCACAGTTTTTCCCAAATAAAAAGTGTTTTGGGCATTTGCTAGCAGGAGAAATAACGGCCATTGACAAAGTAATGACGTCTGGTGAAAAACCCGTCTTGGCTATTTTGGGCGGCGCAAAAGTATCTTCCAAAATCACTATCATCGAAAACATTCTTTCAAAAGTTGATCACCTGATTATTGGCGGCGGGATGGCCTTTACCTTTATTAAAGCACAAGGAGGCAAAATCGGGAAATCTATTTGTGAAGACGATAAGATGCCCTTGGCACTGTCGATTCTTGAACAAGCCAAAGCCAAAGGCGTGCACGTACACCTTCCAGTAGATGTACGCGCTGGACAAGACTTTTCTAACGATACGCCCCAGCACGTATTTTCCATTAACGAAATCCCAGACAACTGGGAGGGAATGGACGCAGGACCATTGTCCGAAGCTAAATTTGATGCCGTTGTAAAGCAATCCAAAACCATTTTGTGGAACGGCCCTTTGGGTGTTTTTGAGTTTGAAAACTTTTCTAAAGGAACCCGTGCTTTAGGCGCAAGTATTGTGGAACAAACCAAAAACGGGGCATTTTCGCTTGTAGGTGGCGGAGACTCTGTTGCAGCAGTAAAGCAATTTAAACTTGAAAACAAGGTCAGTTATGTTTCCACTGGTGGCGGGGCCATGTTAGAAAGTTTGGAAGGAAAAACACTGCCGGGTATTGCTGCCATGTTGGCGTAATTATTGCTGATATAGTTATATGAACATACGCTTTCTCTTATTGCTTTTTGTTGTGTTGGGCTGTCAAAACCGTCCATCAACGCCCTTGGTAAAATCGTCCAACGGAAACATCAATACCATATCCGTGGTGATGCCTGATTTGTTGTGGGAAACAGAAGTAGGCGACGCAGTACGCGCAGCCTTTGCTTTCCCGGCGGAAGGATTGCCACAAAAAGAACCTCTTTTTGACTTAAAGCAAATACCTCCCGAAGTTTTTACGGGCTTTACAAGGTTAAGCCGCATGGTTTTATGGGTGGGGTTTGGCGATGAGGTTGTCATAAGAACGGACAAAAACCGCTATGCAAGCCCGCAACAAATGGCCGTATTGAGCGCGCCTGATATCGCTACGCTTGTTGAAATGATACTGTCTCAATCTTCAGGGATTATCAAGTCGTTTAAAAAGGGTGAGGTTGCAGAACGTCAAAGACGCACACTCAAATCAACATTAAATCAAAATGCCCTTCAAGACAGGTTTGGAATAGATCTTTCGATTCCTTCAGCCTACACCGTATTTAAGGAAGAAAAAAGCACCGTTTGGTTTCAGCGGGAAATTCGTAAAGGACATGTAAACCTTATTGTTTATGCGTTGCCAAGAACAACAAAGCTAGATTTTGAACAGCCTTTGGCAGACATTATTCGTATTCGCGACTCTGTTGGCCAAGCATTTATTCCAGGAAGACTAACAAGCACACACCTTATTACCGAAGCGGCATACGAGCCCTATGTTTATAAGACCACGATTAACGGCATGCGGACTGTTGAGACACGCGGCACTTGGGAAGTGAAAGGAGATTTTATGGCAGGACCTTTTTTGCAGTTTTTATTGGACGACAAAAAGAACAACAGGTTCCTTGTTATGGAAGGCTTTGTTTTTGCGCCGACTGTAGCCAAAAGAGACTATGTGTTTGAAACAGAGGCAATTATGAAGTCAATGCAAGCATTCAAAAAGGACTAGTCTTCTTTTGAAGTGTCTTTTTTATCTTCTTCTTTGGTGGCGTTTTTAAACTCTTTTATTCCGGTTCCAAGGCCTTTCATAAGCTCTGGAATTTTCCTTCCACCAAACAAGAGTAGCACCACAAGTGCAATGACAAGAATTTGAACAGGACTAATAGCAAGTATCATACTATTGATTTTTCACAAAGGTAACAAAGAAAACGGACTTGGCAGAAGGTAGCATACGCTATTAAACAACTAGTTATATTTGCACAGATGGATAATAAAAAAAATAAAAAATCTGGATTTTGGCAGCGGTGGCTTGCCAAGTACCGTTTTGTTATCCTAAACGAAGAAACATTTGAGGAGCGTGTCTCTTACAAACTCAGTAGATTAAACGTCTTTCTTGCTGTTGGGGTTATCATAGTATTGCTTATTGCAACTACTTTTTTAGTCATTTCACGCACTCAGTTAAAAGAGTACATCCCAGGCTACGACTCTTCTGAAATAAGGAGGCAAGCCATTCGCAATAATTATCGCCTGGATTCGCTTCAGCTGGCGTTGTTAAGAAACCAGCGCTATATTTCATCGGTTAACAAAGTGCTAAGAGGCGATCTTGACCTTCAAGAACTGGAAACCCAGATGCAGCTAGACACCACTCAATTTGACGAAACTAACGGGTTCTCTACATCATCAGCGGATTCTTTGCTTCGCGCAGAGGTTGCTCAAGACGACAAGTACAACCTATTGGCATCTGCAGGGCAAACCATTCCATTTGTCTTATTTCCTCCCGTTTCGGGAACCATTAGCCAGGGTTTTGACTCATCTGTAGCACACTACGCTGTAGATGTTGTGGTACCACGAAACACACCTGTTAAAGCTGCGGCAGAGGGCAATGTGATTTTTGCCAGCTGGACAACCGAAACCGGTTATGTTCTTATCATTGACCACCCATTTAATATTATTTCGGTTTATAAGCATAATGCCTCACTAAACGTTCGTCAAGGCGACGCTGTGGAACCAGGTCAAGTTATTGCTGTTGCGGGTAACACAGGGACCATGACAACGGGGCCTCACTTACATTTTGAGTTGTGGAGCGATGGCTACGCACTAAACCCTGAAGAGTTTATAGATTTCGAATAATGAGCATCAAACAACTTTTTGCAAAAAAGTGGGCCAAGCGGGCGGTTAACAACACCAATAAATGGGCTCAAAACCCAATAGCAACGCAAGAAAAGGTGTTGAAAATGTTGCTTCAAAAAGCAAAAAACACGGCTTTTGGTCAAGACCACGGCTTTGCTCAAATAGACAGTTACGAAGATTTTGCAAAGCAAGTACCCGTCCGAGATTATGAAGGTTTGCGCCCTTATGTTGACCGGGTTGTTGCGGGTGAAGCCGATATCTTATGGCCAGGAAAACCGCGTTATTTTTCCAAAACATCGGGCACCACTTCTGGGGTAAAGTATATTCCCATATCAAAAGAGTCGATGCCAACGCATATAAAAACCGCTCAAAACGCATTGTTTCATTATATCCACCATTCGGGGAATACATCTTTTGTTGATGGGAAAATGATTTTTTTACAAGGCAGCCCAATACTATCCAAAACCAATGGTATTGATACTGGCCGTTTGTCGGGAATTGTGGCGCATTATATTCCTTCCTATTTGCAAAAAAACCGCATGCCTTCTTGGCAAACAAACTGCATAGACGATTGGGAGCAAAAGGTTGATGCTATAGTGGAAGAAACACACGATCAAGACATGCGCTTAATCAGCGGAATTCCTCCGTGGGTAAAGATGTATTTTGAGCGCCTTAGGGCCAAAACCAATCAACCAATAAAAGATATTTTTCCAAACTTTTCGCTCTTCGTATACGGCGGTGTAAACTATGCGCCCTATAGATCGATTTTAGAGGAATTGATAGGCAAAAAGATTGACAGCGTAGAGTTATATCCAGCGTCGGAAGGTTTTATTGCCTTTCAAGATCATCCAGAAGCGGATGGCATGTTATTGCAACTGGACGCCGGGATTTTTTATGAGTTTGTTGAGGCGGACAAAATACACGAAGAAAACCCACCCCGCGTCTCATTAGCAGCTGTTAAAAAGGGGGTTAATTACGCCATCATTCTCAACACTTCTGCGGGTTTATGGGGCTATAATATTGGCGACACGGTTACGTTTGTTAACCTTAAGCCATATCGGATAATTGTTTCGGGAAGAATAAAGCATTTTATTTCAGCATTTGGCGAACACGTAATCGGAAAAGAGGTGGAACAAGCGATGGAAGAGACGCTACAAGTGCACGATGCTCGTGTAACCGAGTTTACTGTTGCACCACAAGTTACTCCTGAGGCGGGATTACCACACCACGAATGGTGGGTTGCTTTTGATAGTGCCCCAGAAGATTTGGCTACATTTGCAAAAACATTGGACTTGTCTATGCGTAAGCAAAACACCTATTATGACGATTTAATCACAGGCGGCGTTTTGTGTCCACTGGTCATCAAGCCCTTGCCAGCAGATGCTTTTGAACAGTATATGAAAAAGATAGGTAAACTGGGTGGGCAGAACAAAACACCTCGGCTTACAAATGATAGAAAAATAGCGGAGGCGCTAAACAAACAGTTTTAACAAAATAAAACCACAGAACATCCGTTCTGCATTAACGCAGCATAGACTTAAACATAAAAATTATGAGTACATCTAAACCCAAAAACACAAACGAAAGCGAAGAAATTGATTTAGGCGTTCTTTTCAATGCAATCGGGAATGGCATTTCAAAGCTGTTTATTGCCATAGGCAATAGCATTATGCTTGTTTTAAATGCCATACTCCAGCTTGCTGTTTTTGTACGCAAACGCATCGTATATTTTGCCTTAGCCAGTATTTTAGGTCTTGCCGCGGGCGTTTTTTTAGAACGCACAACACCCCTGGAATACGTTGCCACCGCTACGGTTGAGCCACACTTTGATAGTGCCCGACAGTTGTATGGGAACATAAATTATTTAAATGACCTTGCCACGCAAAAAGACTCTGTTCAGCTGGCGTCTTTTTTTGGTATTTCTTTATCTGAGGCAGCCTCGCTAACTAAACTTGAAATAATCCCTTTTGTGACCAAAACAAGCTTGTTGCAGGAATATAACGATTATACGATGGGGCTAGATTCCTTGGTAGCCACCGAGATGTCTTACAAGCAATACGTTAAGCAGATAAACGACTTTGAAAGAAAAATACACATGCTTAAGGTTGAATCAACACAAAAAGATGTTTTTTCAAGCTTGTTGTCTCCGCTGATTACATCTGTTTCTGAAGCAACGTATTTTAAAGACCAACAAGTAACGCGGCTTGCCAATTTAGAGCTAATGGATTCTATCACACAAGTCTCGATTGTACAAGCAGATTCGTTGTTGTCTTTGTTTGAAGAGGTTAGAATTGTTGAAGCAAATAAGGCTTTTTCAAACGGAACCAACCTCTATATGTCAGAGTCAACAGAAGACAATGCAGAAATAGCCTTGCTCAACAGAAAAATCACGCTTTCAGAACAAATAGAAAAAATACGCCTAGACAAACTAAAAGCAAGGAATGTGGTTGATATCGTGGCTGCGTTTCCTGAAGTAGGATACGCTGAAAATGGCGTTCTAAAAGACAAGAAAGTACTAGGCGTTATAGCGGGTTTATTGTTGATTAGCTTGTTTTACATTGTCCTTTATCTAGATGCCTTTATTCTATCAAAAAAAGACGACTAATGAATGTGCTTATTACGGGCGGCGCTGGCTTTATTGGCTCGCATGTAGTTAAGCACTTTTTGAAGGACAAATCCTATCATGTCTTCAATTTAGATAAGCTTACGTATGCTGGAAACCTCAACAACCTTGCGGGTATAGAAGAAAACGAGAACTACACCTTTGTTCATGGCGACATTACAGATGCAGATTTTGTACAACATCTTTTCGAACAGCATAAATTTAAACACGTCATCCACTTGGCAGCGGAGTCGCATGTAGACCGCTCCATTAAGGATCCTTTTGTATTTGCAAAAACGAATATTTTAGGCACACTAAACTTGCTGCATAGCTTTAAGGCAGCGCATCAAAAAGGGGGGATATTTTACCATATTAGTACGGATGAGGTATATGGAACCCTAGGGGAAACAGGACTTTTTACAGAGACATCTCCATACCAACCCAATTCGCCTTACGCCGCATCAAAAGCGAGCTCCGATCATTTTGTGCGCGCCTATGCCGAAACGTACAAACTACCTGTGCTAATATCGAACTGTTCTAACAACTATGGACCAAATCAGTTTCCAGAAAAGTTTATCCCAGTCTGTATTCAAGCCATTGTGAACAACAAAAGCATTCCCATTTATGGCGATGGAAATTATACCCGTGATTGGCTCTATGTAGAAGATCACGCAGCGGCCATAAAAACCATTTTGGAGGAAGGAACACCAGGCGAAACCTATAATATAGGGGGGCTAAATGAATGGAAGAATATTGATTTGGTCAAGGTGTTAATTCGGGA
>Ga0209653_1001222_pt1 | contig 20996 bp, 23 predicted proteins | sample SaaInl6LU_22_DNA_FD_184644 | JGI IMG/M metagenome (GOLD analysis project Ga0209653, IMG submission 184644) | Marine microbial communities from expanding oxygen minimum zones in the Saanich Inlet - ESP_116LU_22_DNA (SPAdes) (version 2) | ecosystem: Environmental > Aquatic > Marine > Intertidal...
TAAATTAAAAAAAAGTGAAGGAAACGGGTTGATTTAGAACTTCAAAACAATTAATTTCTTTATTTTTACCAACTATGAAACCAGATTTTACAAAACTCCCTTATGCTTCAGCGAGCAAAACAATTTCGAATGATTCTGACGTAAAAACAGACATTAAGAATTGGAATACAAACGAAGGAATAGAACTTAAATCGCATTACACAGAAAAAGATTCGGCAGAGTTGAATCATCTTGATTTTGTTGCAGGAATTGCTCCAAATTTAAGAGGACCTTATTCAACAATGTACGCAATAAGACCTTGGACAATAAGACAATATGCTGGATTTAGTACAGCCGAAGAATCCAATGCTTTTTACAGAAGAAACTTAGCCGCAGGGCAAAAAGGATTGTCTGTAGCCTTTGATTTGGCAACACATCGAGGTTACGATAGCGATCACGAGCGTGTGGTTGGAGATGTAGGGAAAGCAGGAGTTGCTATTGATTCGGTATTGGATATGAAAACGCTTTTTGACCAAATTCCTTTGGATAAAATGTCGGTTTCGATGACGATGAATGGTGCAGTAATTCCAATTATGGCTTTTTATATAGTTGCTGCCGAAGAACAAGGTGTGAAACCAGAACTGTTATCTGGAACGATACAAAATGATATTTTGAAGGAATTTATGGTAAGAAATACTTACATCTATCCGCCATTGCCTTCCATGAAAATTATCTCCGATATATTTGAATACACTTCGGAGAAAATGCCAAAATTCAATTCCATTTCTATTTCTGGGTATCACATCCAAGAAGCCGGAGGAACTGCCGATATTGAGCTTGCTTACACCCTAGCCGATGGTTTAGAGTACATTAGAACTGGATTGAAAGCTGGACTAAAAATTGATGAATTTGCACCAAGACTTTCTTTCTTTTGGGGAATTGGGATGAACCATTTTATGGAAATTGCTAAAATGAGAGCTGCACGAATGTTGTGGGCAAAATTGATAAAGCAATTTAATCCAGAAAACCCTAAATCGATGTCACTGAGAACACATTGCCAAACTTCGGGATGGAGCTTGACAGAACAAGATCCTTATAACAATGTAGCCCGAACGTACATTGAAGCAATGGCAGCCGCTTTTGGCGGAACTCAATCGCTACACACCAATGCACTAGACGAGGCAATTGCTTTGCCAACAGATGCATCGGCACAAATTGCAAGAAATACCCAATTGGTAATTCAAGAAGAAACGGAAATTACCAAAGCTGTAGATCCTTGGGGTGGTTCTCATTACGTAGAATCATTGACCAAAGAAATTGCTGATAAAGCCTGGAAACTGATTCAAGAAGTAGAAGAATTGGGTGGAATGGCAAAAGCTATTGAAACGGGAGTTCCTAAAATGAGAATTGAAGAGTCGGCAGCTCGTAAACAAGCAAAAATAGACAGTGGAAAAGATGTAATTGTAGGAGTGAATGCCTACCAAACGGATGAGGAAAGTGAGTTGGAAATACTGGATGTAGACAATACTAAGGTAAGACTAGAGCAAATTGAAAGATTGACGTCATTAAAAAAAGAAAGAAATTCAGATAATGTTAATAAGCTTTTGGCAGAAATTACTGAAGCTGCAAAAACTGGAAAAGGAAATTTATTGGAAATTGCAGTAAGAGCTGCAAGAGAAAGAGCAACCTTAGGCGAAATATCAGACGCAATGGAAGAAGCTTTTGGACGATACAAAGCCACTATACGAACTATTTCGGGAGTATATTCCTCAGAATCTATGAAAGACAAAGACTTTACAACAGCCCAAGAAAAAGCAGATGAATTTGCTGAACTAGAAGGAAGAAGACCAAGAATAATGATTGCCAAAATGGGGCAAGATGGACACGATAGAGGTGCTAAAGTTATTTCTACTTCCTTTGCCGACATTGGATTTGATGTAGACATTGGTCCTTTGTTTCAAACCCCAAAAGAAGCAGCGAAACAAGCTATTGAGAACGATGTTCACATTTTGGGAGTTTCATCTTTAGCTGCTGGTCACAAAACACTTGTACCTCAGGTAATTGCCGAATTGAATGAGCTAGGCAGAGAAGACATTATGGTTATTGCCGGAGGAGTAATTCCGAAACAAGATTATGATTTCTTATTCGAAGCGGGAGTTTCAGGAGTATTTGGCCCAGGAACTAAAATTGCTACAGCTGCCATCGATATTTTGAACAAATTAATTGCAAGCGTTTAAATTTTAGATTCTCGGAAAAAATGGATTTTTTACTCTAAACAATAATTAGGTTTCGTCCTTTTTATGATATGAATTATGAAGAGCCTTTTAGTAATGTGCAAGAAACTTCCCTGTTGTGTTATCTTTGCATCAAAATACAGTTGAAAAATATGGCAGAGAGAAAGAAACAAGAATCGAGATTGCATCCAGAAAGTAGGTTTCATGGAAGGTATGACCTAAAAAAGCTGCAAGAATCGTGTCCAGAATTATCGGAATATGTGTTTGTGAATGATTTTGGTTCAGAAACCGTAAATTTTCATGATCCAAAGGCTGTAAAAGTATTGAACAAGGCTTTGCTTTCTTTCCATTATGAGATAAAAAACTGGGACATTCCAGAGAACTACCTCTGCCCTCCTATTCCTGGAAGAGCTGATTATATTTATCATGTTGCCGAATTATTAGGTGCAAATAATTACCGAAAAGTTCCGAAAATAAAATGCTTAGACATTGGTGTGGGTTCAAGTTGTATTTATCCAATTATTGGAAGTAACGAATACGATTGGGATTTTATTGGAGCAGATGTTGACCCTAATGCTTTGGAATCTGCTCAGAATATTTTGAACGAAAACCCAGACCTAAAAGCTAAAGTGGAATTGAGATTTCAATCCAATTCTTCCCATATTTTTAAAGGAATTATCAAATCAGACGATCGAGTAGATTTAACTATATGCAATCCACCTTTCCATGGATCGGCTCAAGAAGCCAGAAAAGTTTCTAGAAAAAAAATAAGAAACCTAACTCACTATACAAACAAAGACAAAACACTAAACTTTGGCGGACAGCCTAACGAATTGTGGACAGAAGGTGGCGAAGTAGCTTTTATACAAAATATGATTCGAGAAAGCAAAGAAGTTTCAGGGAAGTGTTACTTTTTTTCTACGCTGGTTTCCAAAAAAGAACACATGGAAGCGCTTACCGAAACACTTAAAGAAGAGAATGTGTTTTACCACAAAACATTGGCTATGGGACAGGGTAATAAATGGAGTCGTGTTTTGGTATGGACTTTCTTAAATCATGACGAACAACTGAAATGGAAAAAAGCCAAATGGAATTTTGGACCACCAGCGACTTCCTAAAATGAGTTCAAAACTTACTCTTTTATCCTCTCCCCTTCAGGGATTTACTGATTTTCGTTTCAGAAATGCGTTTCATTATTATTTTGGTGGAATTGATACTTTTTATTCGCCCTACATCCGATTGAATGGAAAATTGGTGATAAAAGGAGCTTACGAACGAGATATTCTTCCCGAAAATAATTCGACATTAAATGTAATTCCTCAGGTTATGACCAACGATGCCGATGAATTTTTATTTGTTGTGAAATTCATTCAGCAATTTGGATACAAAGAACTAAACTGGAATTTAGGCTGCCCATATCCTATGGTAACAAAACAAGGAATGGGATCGGGATTGGTAAAAAACACAGAACAAATTCGTCATATTTTACAAAGAGTTCACAATGAAACGGATATTGTAGTTTCGATGAAAATGCGAATGGGATATGACGATGCTAGTGAAATTCTGGACACATTGCCCATGCTAGACGAATTCCCAATAAAAAACATTGCCATCCACGCACGAATTGGTAAACAACTGTACAAAGGTGGAGTTGATTTGGAAGGATTTCAGAGGTGCGTGGATAAAGCCAAACATACTTTGTATTACAACGGTGACATTACAACTGTGGATTCTTTCAGAAAAATACGAGATCAATTTCCTTCTATCGAACACTTTATGATTGGACGTGGTTTAATTAGCGATCCATTTCTTCCGCAAATGATTCAGAACGATTCGATAGATTATCCGGAAAATCGTTGGCAGATTTTCAAAGAATTCCACGATAGAGTTTACAAAGAATATGATGAATATTTGAGCGGTCCCACTCCTATCAAAATGAAAATGAGAGGATTTTGGGAGTTTTTTGCTCTTTCATTTGACAATCCGCAAAAAACATTCAAAAAAATTAAGAAAGCAAATAATGCTGTGCAATACAATCAAGCAACACGCGAAATATTCCGGGAAGTATTGAGGAAATAATTTAATTGTTTTCGTATTCCTTCTTCCTCTTTTTCATGGCCTTTTTCATAGCCAATTGTTCAGGAGTGTAAATCGCTTTTTTTTGTGCTTTAAATTTCTTTTCAGCAGCTTTTTTTTCTTCTTTGGGCATAGCTTTTAAATTAGCTGCTTTTTTTGCTTTTTTCAAGTCTTCCAGTTTCTTTATTTGCTCTTTAGACAAAGTAGCTTTAAAATCCGCTTTCATGTCTTTCAGCTCTTGTTTTTCAACTTGTGTCAATTGCTGTTTTTTAGATTTTGTTTCTTGCGCCATCGCTCCTGTTCCCAGTGAGAAAATTGCAATAGTGAGGATCAGTATTTTTTTCATTTTATAAGTATTAATTTGGTCTATACAAGGTAAGACGAGTTTTTTGAAATCAATCCTTTTGTTATATTGAAATTTTGATAGAAAATTAAAATATTTTTATTAAAATGATCTCTCAATAAATTAAACTGAATTATTTGAAAATTGAATAAACTCTTCGATAACTTAATTGCTTCAATCTACTTCATTAGTCTAACAAACAATTTTTATAAATTATTACCTCTGAATTAGAATTTAAAATTAGTAAAAAGTTCAAGATTGAATTGAAATAAAAAAATACATAAGTTTAAATACCACTCGAAATCATTAAATTTTCTGTTGTAATTATATTTTTTCTGATGATATAGTAGTTTTTCAAGATTTCTGTAATTCTTAAATAATGATCATTCTATGGATTTGAAAGAAAAAGAAAGTATTATTTCTCTGACATTATAATTTTTTTTTATAATTAATTCTTAAATAAGATGATTTTCAATGAATTCTAATTTAAGTTTTTAGAATTAGTATTTTCCTCAAATTTATTATGTATTGTTATTATTGCTAAACCAAAAATCACAGCTACTAAAATTAAAACTGTACTTATTAACCCTTGTACACCGAAGGAAATTCGAATCAATATAGTTGAAACCACAAATCCGGAATTTCTCATTATTTTATTAAATTGATCGGTATAAAAAAATGAAATCAATAATAAAACTACATCTACCAAAATTAAGACAGTAAAAAATTCATCAAAAAACAGATTATTAATTGTATCAAAACCAGGAAAATTATTTGCACTTAATGAAAGCCCAGATAGCCAATTAAACAATGTAATTATTGCCATTGAAATAAAAATTGGGACTAAGAATACAGCAATTATTTTCTTCCTACGTATAAATCTATCAAATTGAGATTTATTTCCACTTAATACCTTTGTTCTTTTTGAACCTTGTTTAACGAATAAATAAATCAAATAGAAAAGTATGATTGAAGCCATTAAATCATAAGTAAATTGTAAATCTCCTTTTATATGAAACCAATCTGATGATAATTTAAGATTAGCTAAATCTTTAAATAATTTCCTTATAATTATCAATGTAATTATTTCATATTGCTTGGTAATGTATGTTGTAAAGGAGCGAGGTAAATAATAAATCAATAAATAAACTTCATAAATGAGTATAAATGAAAAGGGAGTATATATTGCAGATATTGGATTTTTAAATAACCCGGACGTTGAAAATAAATTAATGACATTCTCCTTTGTTAAAAAAATTAATAACAAATGAATAAAAAAGCCAATTAAAGCTATGTACAAAATAATCTTTTCTATTCGTTTTTTTGAATGATCTGAAAAAAAAAACACTTCAAGTTTATGCAATAAATTCATTTTTTTATCATTTAAAAACAGTTATTATTTATAGCGTAGTTATTAATTGTCTTTTACAATTTACGGTTTTTTTTCAATAAATGATAGGTCATCTCCATAAGTGCTGTGGATACTGAATAGTAAATCATTTAACTACCCCTGTTTTATATAAAATATACGGCTTTAGAAATCAAAATACTATGATTTAACTCGTTCTTTTAATTTAATTTTTATTGATTTCGTTTTGAAAACAAACAGGATGTTGTATATTGTACAATAACTAAATATATATTTATGAAAACAAAATTATTATTACTAAGTCTTTTGGTAGTTTCTTTGGGATATAGCCAAAGTCTTCCAATTAATTTTGAGAGTTCAACAGTGACCTCCTCAAATTTCATTAATTTTGATGGTGGGACATCTGTTGTTGTAGCCAATCCTAGTAGCACTGGAATTAATTTAAGCGATTCTGTGGGAAGAATGATAAGAGATAGTGGACAAATATGGGCAGGAAGCAAAATCACTTTATCTTCGAATCTTAGTTTTTCAGTACTTACTAAAATATCAATGAAAGTGTATACTTCAGCTCCTATTGGTACATTGGTTAAGTTCAAATTAGAAAGCAGCACGGGAAGTGGCTCGGCAGAAGTAAATGCAGTTACAACGGTTACTGGTGCTTGGGAAACTTTAGAATGGATTTTTGCAGGAACTCCAAATACATTTAACGAGATAGTTTTAATGTTCGATTTTGGTAATTTAGGAAACGGTACTGCAAGCTCAACATTTTATTTCGATGATATAGCTCAAGTTGTTGGTCCACCAGCCCCTTCTTTACTCTCTCTTCCTTTAACTTTCCAAACAGGTGAAGTAAGTTCTGATTTTCTCGATTTCTCAGGCGCAGTGGGTTCCGTTATACCTAATCCTTATGTTACTGGAATTAATACAAGTTCAACTGTTGGAGAAATAATTCGTTACGGAGGAGATATTTGGGCAGGAAGTAAAATTTTACTTGCCACACCAATTAGTTTTGCTACAAACTGGATAATCTCCATGAAAATTTATACAACTGCACCCATAGGGACAAGACTTAAACTAGAATTAGAGGGTGCATCAGGAATTATAACTTTAGATGCCCTAACAACACAATCAGGTGCTTGGGAAACCGTCACTTGGAATTTTCACAACCAAACTGGTACATTTGATAGAATGGCTTTTTTATTTGATTTTGGTGTTGTTGGGAATGGAACAGCTTCATCTACTTTTCTGTTTGATGATGTAGAACAACTTTCCGGTCCAGCTCTTCCAACTCCTCTTCCTGCAACACTCCCGATAGATTTTGAATCAAGTGTTGTCTCCTCTGATTTTCGAAACTTCTTTGGAGGGTATTCAACGGTAATTCCAAACCCTCAAATGATTGGAACAAACACCAGTTCTACAGTTGGTAAATTTGTTAGAAGTGGAGGTCAATCTTGGGCTCAAAGCAAATTAATTTTGAGCGATAGTATGGATTTTTCGACTAAGAGTTCTATTTCAATGAAAGTTTATACAGACGCGCCAATAGGAACATTATTAAAATTAAAAGTAGAAAGTACAGGTTCAGGAGCGGCTAATGAAAAAAATGTATTGACAACTGTATCTGGAGCTTGGGAAACTTATGAATGGGATTTTGCTGGTGACCCACCTGTCTACAATGTTTTAACCTTTATGTTAGGTTACGGAACACCGAATACAGCATCGCCTACAGCGACATACTTTATAGATGATATTCAACAAACAGTTCCTGGCGGAACATTAAGCTTGGATAATTTAACGGAAAATTTAACCATACAGGTTTATCCAAACCCTTCAGCAGAGGTAGTATATTTTAATTCATTCAAAGAGGAAATTTCAACAATTGCTCTTTATGATATACTTGGTCAGCGAGTAGCTAATGAATCGCCTAATAGCCAGAAAGGAAGAATAAACGTATCAGAACTTCCTAATGGTATATATATTGCGAATATATCAATGAAGAATAGCTCTAAAATAAAAAGTATTAAACTCTTTGTAGAGCACTAAATAAAGAAATAATCAAAGTGTTTATTACAAAAAAAGTCATCCTAAAATAGGGTGACTTTTTTTTGTCTAACTTGAACCACAATACATTAGTTTCTAATTTTTAATTACTATCAACTTAAGTTTGAGGCACTAAACTATATTTGTTGCTTTAGTTTACAACTATTATTGGATAAAAAAATAGCAACGATTACTCGTTGCTATTTAAGTTTTTAGAATTTGAATTTGAAAATCAATTACATCCCATGGTTCCAGATCTTAGTATCTCGTTCTTGTATCAAAAATACCATCTAAATTCCTTTTACTTAATGTGTATGTTTTATTATCGAATTACAAATGATCCAATCAATGAGTTAAAATTTAAAGAACTATTCAGTATTAATAATTGTACAGTTGGATACGGATTCTTTATCCAAACGCTTTATTTCATATACATGTTTGAAATTACAAAAGATAATTTGAAGAAATCTGAAATAAAAAAGGAGTACAATGAACTTTCAAAAAAATTAAACTACCCTATTTTCTCTGAAAGCTTTCTCACTGATTACTTTAAATAATTTTTATAAATTAAAAAATTATAAAACCCAACAGCCAAAAACAAAAAAAGCCATCCTATTGAAGGATGGCTTTTTGTTGTCTCACTAGAACGATCAAAAATTAGGTTGTAACCTTCGTTAATACTGAATTCTCAATGTTTTGGGTGATTTTTGGTAACACAAAGGGTTTAGTCACATAAAACTTAAACCTAATGGTTTTTGTCGTTTTTGAATCAAATTAAAATACATAAGGTTTTGATTAACATTAATTTAATTTTTTTAAGTAAATTCAATTCTAAAGAAAAACGTTTCAAAAATAATTAACTCGACAGAACCTTCAATAAACCTCCTAAATAAATAGGAAATGACTTAGGGATTATAAAAAAATAACATTTCACATTTCACGTCACTCATTTGGTAGTATTGTCGGAGACAAAGTATCGTCAAAAATGCTTCAAAAACTCTATAGATATTGAAGTGAAATGGAGTGATTCATCTTGCTACTGGTTCAAAATATAGTCACAGGGAATTATTTATGAAAAAGAGAACGACTTCTGGTTCTGTTGCATTGGTTAATTTTCAAATGATTTCATAGGCTAAAATCAATTTGGCGTTTGTAGGATTTAGTTTAATGCGACAAAACCATTTTGTATAAAAAGCGAATTAATTTTTGTGTACATTAGCATTTAAATATAAACTATGAAAGCACTTATTATCTCAATCCTAGTATCAATAATTAGTTTCATTTCTTGTAAAGAAAATAAACCAACAAAGGTTTTTGAAATTGAAGAAAAAGAAAAGTATAAAACTCAAACGATTATAAACAAAGGGACTTATGAGTTTAATTTGAGTCCAGGTTCAATCGGTAATCAAATAATCTATCATAATAACTATTCTCTCTCCTATAACGAAGAAGCCGAGCAAGCTGATTGGGTATTCTATAAACTCACAAATTCTTGTCTCTCTGCTTCGATTGAAAGATCAAATGATTTTAGAGCAGACCCGCTTGTAAATGAAGGTTCTGCGGCACTTAAAGACTATCATGGTTCTGGCTATGATAGAGGGCATTTGGCTCCTGCGGGAAGCATGAAAATTGATGCTCAGAGTATGAGTCAGAGTTTTTATATGAGTAACATGAGCCCTCAGAGCGCTGGTTTCAATAGAGGTGTGTGGAAAAGGCTTGAAGAGAAGATTCGTTATTGGGTGGAAAGTAACGACTCTATTTTCGTTGTTACGGGACCAATTTTAGATAGTCCTATAGACTCTATAGGCGACAACAATGTAATTGTTCCTAGAGCATATTACAAAACATTACTCGCATATAAAGACACCACCGTAATGGGATTAGGCTTTTTATTAGCTCATGAAAAGAGTGACAAATCGTTGTATTCATTTGCCGTTTCAATCGACTCAATTGAAGTCATAACAGGAATAGATTTTTATGCTAATTTAGATGTAGCCACACAAACCAAAGTTGAATCTAATTCAAGTGTTAAATCTTTCATTTTTAAATAAATAAACAATGTTTATGGGTTCTGTCGTATAAGTCTATTTTTTCACTTTTCTTAAATAAAAATGGAATCAGATAAATAATTAAAATGCTGATTTTTCAATTGAATTTATTTTGTAACATTTGGCAGATAAAGAAATCAGTAAGATTATACCAAGCAGAGTTTTCATAATAAAATATTTTAATTGTGTTGCACTCCTCTACCACGTTCTGATTTTTAATTTATTGTGAGTAAAATAAGTTTTTACATAAAAGTATTATTAGGTCACAATAGCAGTAGAACAAAAGAGATATACACCAAAGTACCAACTAAACATATTCAAAAGATAAAAAGTCCGATTGATTTACTATCTTTAGTAAAAAGATATATCTGGAAAAAAACACACTTTGTGTTTTATTCTGTTGTTACAAACAATAAAAATTTATTAAATGAAACAATTAGATAATATTAATGCAAATAAATTCTACTCAACACTAGTAATTGAAGGTGATCTAATCCAAGAAAATGCTGTTGGAAAAACTAAAGATGGGGTAACAGTATACTATGATTTTGATGTAACTGAACAAGAACTTAAAAATGAAGAAGTTACCTTGAGTGATAATGCAACTGCCATTTATTTTATGGAAGATAAGATATATGAAGCAGCAGTATATCTTCCAAATAATGAAGGAACTGGTATAAATGAGTATGAATCTGAAGATATATTAAGGCTTATTGATGATTTAATTGACGATATTGGAGATATTGATGAATTTTACGAAGAACATCCATGGGCTTCAAATTTCAAAGAAAAAGAGTAATAAGTTATAAGGTTTAAGAAAACAAAAATTATTTATAACAAGGTGTAAATTGCATAATAACGCATTTTACACTAAACGTTATGGGCAAGTTTAAAAGACAACATATCGGACATAGACGGTCGAGAGAAACACCGAAAGACAACTTCGATAGTTCTTAAAAAATATTTTGTATAATTGAAAACAAAAGTGGAGTCCAGAACCCACTCTAAAAAACGGGGCGTATCTGAAAAGCCTTATGAGTAAGAAAATTAAAATTAAAATTATGCTATTTGGTAATTTAAGAGAATTCGCTGATGCGATTATTTCAGGCGATAAGTACAAAGCTCCCTCAGGTAATTTAAGAGAACTTGCTGACGCAATAACATCTGGGGATAAATATAAAGCACCTTCAGGTCCACTAAGGGAATTTGCGGACGCAATAATTTCTCGAGACAAGTATAAAGTAAGTAATTCTGAATTACGAGAGCTGGCTGACGCAATAACATCTGGGGATAAATATAAGGCCCCGAGTGGTTACAGAGGTTTGGCAGACGCAATCATTACGGGAGACAAATATAAGGCTTAAACCAGCCCATCTCTTCTGTCTTTTGCGGCAACATCGATTTTTGCTTTTCTGAACATCTTTAAACAATTTTCAGACACATAATTTGCTGGATAATCTGTCCGCGCTCTTAAAAGTCTATTAAGGAAACTGATCTTGCGGACTAATATTTAAATATAATTATTACAAAAAGAGGATCCATTGGGTCCTCTTTTTTATTGTAAGTTGCTTATTGAAATAGCTCATAATGTATTGCTACCATTGTTGGTATGGTCTTTCTTTGTAGTCCCTCCCCATTTGGATCGTAGACGGGGTTTTCTTTTGGTATAAAGGTAACAAGGAAACAAAGAGTGATGATAAATTTTACTTATTAATTTATGAATCTAAGTTTTATGAAAATTTACCTAAACCATAGGCATATCCTCCTCCTTTAATTCAGCTATTTCTAAACCTCTTAAATAGGTTAAACTAACATTTATAGAGGAATGTCCCATAGCTTTTTGTAGCTTGTTTATTGAGCCTGTTCTCTTAAATATTTCTATAGCCCCAGAGTGCCTAAAAGAGTAAAGAGTTTGTCCTTGTTCAAGTATGTTAGATTGTTTCTTAAAACGGCTCCAAAGAGTTTTAAAATATTCTTCATTGTAAGGTAGAGTTTTATCTGAAAAGATATTATGATGAGGTTCTCCTTTTACAAGTAGTTCTCTAACATAAGTAGGAACTGGAACAATTCTATTTCTACCAGATTTATTTCTATTACCAGACAAATAAATGTATTTAAGGTCATCTGAAAAGTCAGACCAAGTAAGCTCTCTTATTTCTCTATGAGGCCTTAAAAGGCATCCATAGGTCATTAAACAGCATAAGTAAAGTTGTTTGTTATATGCTTTAATAGCCTCAAGTATTTGATTGATATTGTCAAAAGGTTTGTGAAGGGTAGAGATAGGTTTTTTCAGTTTTACACTTTGCACCAAATTAGGTTTAAATTCAGTTAATATTTAAAACTACAAATGGACTGTCCGTATGGGTCTGGAGAAAAACCAAGTTGTGCCAATTCTTCTTGAATGTCTTCCAATTACCCAGGCTAATTACATTCAATGTTAAATCTATATCCTGAGTAGGTCTTATTTCATCTGCGGCAGGATCGGGATCTGTCGCATTAAACTAAAACCTAATGATTTTTGTCATTTTTGATAAAAATTAAAAACTCCAAAGTTATGTTTAATAATGATTTAACTTTTTTAAGAAAATGTAATTCTAGTGAAAAAAGTTTAAAAAATAATTAATGCGACAGAACCGCTGATTTAGACATAGTAATAATAATATTGGTGATTTAGTATTTTTATTTTTTGATGTTTTTAAATGATTGATCTTTCTCTTTATAGTTTGTATTCAAATCCCACTAAAAAATCAGAATCATAATTTTGAATATCAATGTATGGAGTATTATGGTAGCGATACATACCTTTCAAGTAGAATGAAAATTTTTTTAAATCGTAATAAAATCTAGGTTCAACAAATACTCTGAAATCATTCATATTTTGAGAGTTTAATTGAAAGTATGTAACGGTCATTATTCTACATTTTTTTCCTAATTTAAATTGTGAAAAGGAAGCTAAGCTGATTCGAATATTTTCGATATCTAATAATGAATTATTGGTTTCTTGATACACCTCATTTTCATAAAATACACCGTAACCAATATCAAAATAATTTTTCGAGGAATCTTTTTTTATCAAAGCTTGCCTAAAACCAAGTCCTGATACTAATCTTTTATTGAGTTGAAGTGATAGTGTGTTTTGTAATTGAAAAAAAGTGTAAAAAGAGTGATTTCCAACAAATAAATTGTATCGAAATTGACCACTCATATCAGATGAAATTGTTCTTTTTTCTTCCGATAAAAATTCATAATTCACGAAACCTCGAACTAAGTGATTCTTCTTCTTAAAACCACCCAAAATACTGCTATTGAATTGTAATAAATTAATATTTCCTGATTTTATATCCCCTTCTGCATTAGAACTAAAGAAAACAGTGCTATCAATTTCTTTTAGTAGAGTTTCGGTATTAATAATGGCTTGACTCAATGTCTTTCCAGGAATAATAAGCTGAAACAAAAGGGCAATGAATAGTTCGAGTAATCTCATATTTTAATCTTATTTAAATTGATAATAGTTCACATCTGTTATTATTTCTATGACTGTTTACTGCTTCTAAGCTAGCGGATTTACGCTGCACTTTCAAGTGACTACTTAGAGCCTCTCCTTTTCCATCATAAATAATATTAGGTTTTATGGAAAAGAGTATTTTTTTTTAAAGTTTAAGGCAAGAACTTTTTAGACCAAGGTTGTTGGTATAATAGCTCATCTATATCACCATGTAATATATCCAGCAGCTCTTTAATAAAATCCTTAATTTCATTTATGTCACTGTACAAATTAACACCTGTACATTCCATATTTTCAAAGTAGATAATACATTCATAAATTTTGTCATCTTTAAAATAATATGCATTCCCATATTCAGATAAAGACGCTTCATCATGATAAGCATCATTCTCTGCATCGTCAAAACAATAATAATTCTCAAAATCACCATCCTCAGTTTCACCTTCAATTACTTCGTGTATCAAAGTAGCGTTATCTATTAGGTCGCGATAAAATCTTTCGTAATGAATATTTACTAAATGTTCCATATTTAATTGTTTTGATATGTTAAAAATAATTATATTTCTATGTTAAATATATTATTTTTGTGTTTATATATGTGCTCTTGTTGAATATTTAAACTTCCATTGCTTTTCGAATCAACTCTCTACAACGGACAAGTATATGCGTAGTTGCGGGATTTCAAGGCACTATCGTTTCAAGTTTGCACAAATTTTCTTAACTGCACAGAATTTCAATTTACCACGAAACCCCGCAATTATCGCATATACAATGTTATGGGCTGGTTTAAAGATCGAAAACCTCAAAAAACTAAACCACCTTTTTAAGGTATTTTTCTTTTAATTTACCGCTTATTATAGCGATGGCCTTCTCTTTTGCTGAATTTGACACAAAGCTAGGCAAACCTAATTCGTCAATTTCATCTTGAAGAAATTCTTCATAGGCATCTTGAGACAAATCTGAAATATACTTTTCCATTTCAGTACCTTTTAATTCAGCTTTCTGGGGGTCAAACTTAACGTTATTGACAACTTCATAGGCGCTTTTTGACACATATGCAACTTTTAATGATTGTCCTAAAACAGGCACCCATCCCAATAGATTAACTAATGTTTTTGACATGATTATTTTTTTTATTCCTACTCGTAAGGCTTTTCGGTTCCGCCCCGTTTTTTTCCGCCGTGGCGGAGTGGGTTCTGGCCTCCACTTTTTCACTTTTCTTTTTGTCACATTGGGTGGTCAGCCCCGTTGGCTTTCGCAGACCCTCTTTGTTTTTAAACTTGCCCATAACAACCGGATAAAACACACAGTGTGTTTTATTCCCGATATTTCTTTATACTAAAGTTAGTAAATCAATTGGACTTTTTATCTTTTGAATATGTTTAGTTGCTACTTTTGTGTATATTTCTGTTGTTCTACTGCTATATCGGTGACGATCAAACATAATTTCAGTATTAGATGAAGTCAAATCTAAACATTTATTAGTTACTCCAAGTTAATGCGACAGAACCGAAGCAAGAAGTTAATGACAACAGAAGTAGAAACTCACAAGAAACAATACAATACTATGTTGAAGACGAAGATGGATGGACTAATCTTAGGTCTGAACCTAAAGGAAAAATAATTAAAAGAGTAAATAATTTCGAATTAGGAAAAAAGATCTCACAAAACGGTGATTGGATACAGCTGAAATTCGATGATAAATCAGTAGGTTATATTCATAAATCTCGGTTAGTACTGGCGCCCTAATTTTGGCGAGATTAAAAGAATAGCTATTTTAAGGATTTAATTTTCATGTTTTTTCCGTAGGGTGCTATGTACTAAGCACATTGTTAGCTTGCGTTTTCTTTTTCTATTTCAATTCTCGTTTCTTTTAACCTGTGAATTACTCCATTTTCTATTGAAGATGAATTTAAATCGGTCTCAAATATGCCTGCAAATCTGTATAGCCTAAAACCAAGATTATCGATACTTCTTGGAAACGTTATCCGCTTCACTAAATTTGAAGTTACTTCTTTAAACCATTCTTCATATTTGTCTGGATTTTTACACTTTTCAGTTATTACTTTTCCGTCATTGCTTATTTGATTGTCCCATTCTTCGTTTTCGTAAAATTTTGGAAACCATAAATTATGATTTGGATAAACTTTACTTTTAAACCAAGCTTGCTGGACAGATATATAATTTTGACCTAAGCAATTACAAGCATCTACTATTTTTCTAAAAGCAGGACTTTCTTCAACGTCTAAATAACCTTTCTCACGGTAATAATTCGGTTTAAACTCTTTATCTAAATCCCATGTTTCCCATTTTTTGTTTTTCTCTAAAATTTCAATCTTAGTGTTAATTTCGACAATCAAATTAGCAATTTGATTGTTAATTGAGTCTAAATCTTCAGTAATTTCAATCCGACTTATCTGATGGTCTGTTGCTTGTATTATATCAGTTTCTCTGTCAATATCTAATTTGACTTGTTTCCTATGAAAAGGCTCATCAATTTCAATATGTAGATTCATTTGCGGAAAATACATATCTGTCAATGCATGACCTTCTGGACGATTCACATATTGCTGTGTTACAAATTTTAGATCTGTTCGATTTAACAAATGGTATATTCGAGTTACGACATAATTTTCGTAATTCTTCTTATTTGTTTTCGCTATTTGACGAATTATGTAATCTCTTTTGGTCATTTTTTAATACAAGTTAATGTTTCTCATATGGTGTCGAAGCCTGAGATAAAGGAAACCAAGTGTTTTCAAAATCAATAACTAAGAGGGAGGGGTACATAACCTCTAAGAAAAGCTCAGAAATATGACTTAATGAGTTCAAAACGAAGAAGAAAAGGAAAATCCCATTTTAGGACCAAATCCAAATTTCATCTAATTATTCCTAATTGTTTGACTAACAACAACATTGTCTCTTAACACAAAATATGTTCCGTGACTTTTAGAATTTCCGTAAACCAGAGATTCTTGTATACCGTCACCATCAGTTGAATTTTCCTCTGAAGTCGGGAGCCCTCTAAATGATAAGATTTCCTGTTTTGTCAAACCGATACAATTACCCAACTTATTATTCCACCACTTTTCATAATGATACTTTTCTAGTCCCATTATAAAATCGTTAAATCCACCATAACCAAGTGAAACGTATGGTTTGTTATTTTCTTCTATAGATTTAATAAGATTAAGTACGAAATCTTCATCAATTACATTACTATCAAACAAAACTTTCACCTTTTCATAATTATTAACAAGATCATTTAAAAGATGACTGACTCCTGTTACAGAATGATTTGACAATAAGTTTGACAGTTCATTATTACATGGATACTGTGAAATTTCAAACTTTAATTTCTGTTTTAAAATATCTACAGGTGACAATGATGATTTCTCTTCTTTTTTTTTGGACCCAAATAATGATTTAAACATGATTAATATTTTTTTTCTAAAGATAGATAAATATCACGAATAAACCTTGAATCTGAAGACAGAATTTCGTAATTTATAAACATTCAAAAACAACTTACAAATGAGTTCAAAACGAAGAAGAAAAGAAACAAAAAAGATTAGAGATTCATACCCAACCAAAACCCTAAAGGAGTAAGAAGATGAAGGGTTGGCACCTAAGAACTTCCACTTATTTCAACCCTTCATCATTGAAGATTTTCGAAATACGACGATAACCAATAGGGGTTACAGAATTTTCAATATAACCCTAACTTTCGGTTCCAGGTTCTGTCGCATTAACTTCGTTAAAGATAACAAAGTTAATTTTTAATACATTGTCGGTGACGATCAAACATGATTTCAGTATTAGATGAAGTCAAAGCCAAATAACTGAGGATGTTGATACATTAATGAAAAACGAAATAATTCAAGATTATCATGTCCTCCAGAGCCGACAGATACCATTATAACTTGACCAGCGGTAACACCATAAATACCCTTTCCATAGCCGCCAGCACCGCCAGAACTTCCATTCCAACCACCTGCTGCCAGTTCCTCGCTCAATTATCTATCCACAGAAACAGAAAATATTCGAGTTGTTTTTTCCGGAAGTTCCTCCATTGGGTTAGACTTCAATCAATCTTTGATAGATCCCTCTTTTGTTTACCAACAAAAAGGAAAAGAAAATGAATTGGTATTGGGTGGAATGTATAAATATGTGATAAGGCAAGGAACTCGATACACTTCATTCACGGAGCGAATCGATCTTTCTGCTGGAGCTTTTCTGAGATTGCCCAATGATGCAATCATCCCTACTTTCAACTTCACTTATGGGAATTTCGCTGTAGGAATTGCCTATGACATCAATATTTCCCCTCTCAATGAAATAGACTTATTGGAATCTTTTTTTTATAATACTAAAATACCTACCCACAAGATTGAAATTCAAAAAGGAAACATTATAAAAGACTGTTCTAGCTTTATTAAAAGCCACCTAAGAACAGTAAAAGCCAATAACGGAATAAAGACATTTGAACCTTATATCTCAAGATTAAAAGAACTAAAATTGAAACTATCTAAAATAGATTAAAATAGAAAATATGGAAACAAGAAAAAAAACTGGAGGTCGTAAAGCTGGAACGCCCAATAAACTAACAAAAGATTTAAGAGAAAAATTCAAATTGTTAATCGAAGACAATTTAGATAAATTACAAACTGACATCGAAAAGCTAGAACCAAAAGACCGAATTAAAACAATTATAGAATTATCAAAATTTGTATTACCCACACTAAGGGCAACGGATTTAAAAACTAATACAGATTATTTTACACCCACAATAATAAATTTAGGCAATGGAATTCAGGATAAATAATATTGAAGAACTAATTACTTTAGTTGAAAGTAGTGAATTATCGTTTAAAAACTGTTGTATAGTAGTAGAAAGGACATTATCATTGAAGTTTTAATTCTTTTGAAATGATTATACTACAAAATTACTGCCGTCATTTTTAAAAACTCGCATCCAACTTGAATCCCCCCATGTTTCACCAAAATCGGTTTCTTCAACTTTTTTATTATTGAAGTATAAATCATTTATAAAAAACAATACTTCTTCCTCGCTTTCAAAAGTAATAAGTGTGCAAGAAAAGCCGTCAACCTGCAGTTTATCGTTAGTTTCAAACTCATAAACAGGGCCGTCACCTTTCCACATATCAAAATAACATAATGTATTTTGGAAATCATTATTAAACTTTGGTTCAGGGCAAAAAACAACTCCATCCACAGTCTTCTGGTCTAATTCATCTGATGAAAACTCTAAAATAACGTTATTGTCCTCATCATAAATTTTAAACTGTATTTCAGTATCAAAAGATAATTTTCTATTCTCTAGTACAGTTTTATCCCACAAAAACTTTTCCTCAATCTCTCCATAACCCATCTCTCCTAATTCAATATCATTGACTTCGTTATCCTTCAAATTAGAAATCTGATAATGACATGTTTTCCCAGAAGTTTCTATTTTGTATTTATTCATTTTCTTATCCTTTAAACTAATTGACTTCACTATTTACTATAAAATAACTACAGTATTTAGCAATTGATATCTTATGTGATTAGTTTTCCCTCCAGCTTATCCAGGAGCTGGTATCCAACGCCCTCCTGAGTAAATCTGAGCTTGTTGGACATAAGAAAACTCTTCGATACTTCCACCAGAAACAACCTCACATAAATCACTTCCAAAAGAGAGTACATGTTATAATTTCATGAAATTATAACATGGTCTTATTTTTAATTATTATTCAATGGTGCATTCATAAGTGTCTTTTATGTTGGAAGCCAACTCATTAAACTTAATTGTTCCTTTACCTGGTAATAATATAAGCGACGCAAATCCTGGTTCGCCAGATTCAATAGCTTCGATCAAATTATTTAAACGAATAAAAACTAAGTCACTTAATTTAAATTCATTTTCAACTTCTAGTTCTGCCTTTAAGTGCCATTTACCATACTTTATAGTTACATCACCTTCGCTCTTTAAATTACAATAAGCATAGGGAATTGTAATCGAATTTCCAGATTCTGTTTTAATAGAACAAGTTCCCACATAATCTATTAAATAAAAGTCAGGCAAAATATCTGGTTTATAGATGCCATTGTCCAAATCTGTTTCGTCCTCATCTACGGTAAATTCATCAAAGCGCTTATTAATTAAAAGTTCATTATCTAACTTTACTTTAATAATATTATCTACATCCCAACTAAATTCTTCATTATCCCAATCTTGGTACATTGAGCCTAATACTTCTATTTCTAATTTTTTCATTAACGTATTAATTTTAGGATTCTTCTATTGTTAAACCTGCATTATCTAATACCTGTCTTATAGGATAAGCGGGTTCTGTCGCATTAACTTCATGAAAGATAATAAATTTAATTTTTAATACATTAAAATTGCTGAATTATTAGACCCACTTTTGTCTATGTAAAATTAAGGCTACAGGAATTAATATAATGACTGACGAGGAGTATGAGTTATTTAAAAATACGGATTCTTACAACGAGCTAGATTACCAATTTCAATAGAGAAATAGGAAGAGACTGGGTTAGGAAATCGAAAATAAAGACGATTGTAATCCCTATCCGGACTGAAAGAAATTGAAACAGAAGTTTTAATAGAATCTAACAACCAAAACAAAAAAAGCCATCCTATGAAGGATGGCTTTCTGTTGTCTCACTAGAACAATCAAAAATTAGGTTGTAACTATTGTTAATACTAAATTCTCTGATTTTTGGGGTGTTCTTGGTATCACAAATATAGGCTAGACGACTAATAGATGAGTTTTTTTTAATTTGTATACATTTGTTAGTACATCTTTTGAAAACCTTTTGTGCGGTTTAAAATAGTCTAAAATGGATCTGCTTGTTTTATTCTCTTTTTAATTGAATCACCGAAAAAACAATTATTTGTTTAAATAAAATTTTAAATATTTTGATATGATGTATTTCATACTCAATTGACAAAGTAGATTAGGTACAGTTTATATTTATTGGAAATAACTTTTCCTATCCCTATTGCAATTCTTCTTTCCATCTCAGGAGGAACAGTATTTCCAATCATTTTATAACAAGACCCCAAACTTACAACAAACTCATAATCATTTGGGAAAGATTGAAGTAAAGTGGCCTCCTTAATTGTTATTGACCTTGCTTGTACTTCATCAGGATGGATGAACATTAACCATCCTAGTTAATGCGACAGAACTCAAAAGAAGTTTAAGCATAAAGAAAATAAAAATACGAAAGGTCAAGTACTTGAATATTATCATAGAACAAGACCACCGGAGGATAAAAAGGCGAATAAGAATAATGACAGGATTCAAAGAGTTTGAATCAGCACAGCGAACCCTCTCAGGAATAGAAGTAGTCAGCATAATTAAAAAGGATCAAATCA
>Ga0209653_1001224_pt1 | contig 20974 bp, 31 predicted proteins | sample SaaInl6LU_22_DNA_FD_184644 | JGI IMG/M metagenome (GOLD analysis project Ga0209653, IMG submission 184644) | Marine microbial communities from expanding oxygen minimum zones in the Saanich Inlet - ESP_116LU_22_DNA (SPAdes) (version 2) | ecosystem: Environmental > Aquatic > Marine > Intertidal...
CAATTTATTTTTAAATTATACGACAAATTCGTATATATAGTAACGTACATGCCGATAGTCGGGTGTACACAATCTTGCTAAAACATTAGGAGAAAACTACAATGACAAACGCAAAATCTTTATTTCCACGCCAATCTTTTGTTGGATTCGAACACCTTTTCAATGAACTAGACTTCATTGGTAGAAGTGCCAACGACAATTACCCACCTCACAACATTGTGAAAGTAGACAAAGAAAACTACTTGATTGAAGTTGCGTGTGCGGGTTTCGCAGAAGATGAACTGGAGATACAACAACACGAAAGAACTCTAACGGTTTCGGCATCTCACGATAAGAGAGGACGAGACTATATACATCAAGGAATTTCTCAGAAACCGTTTAAGAGACAATTTCGTTTAAGCGAATATGTACATGTAGATGGTGCTTCGCATAGGGACGGCATCCTGTCAATTAAATTGAAGGTAGTTCTGCCCGAAGAGAAGCGACCTCGTAAGATTAAAATCAATCAAAACGAGGAAACTACAAATGAGAAAGTGCAACAGCAAACATAGTAAACTTGATACGTTTGGTATGTTAGTGGCAAGTGTAATGACGGTAGCAACTATCATTATCACCCTCACGCCACTGTTTTAAATCATGAGGGACTTCGGTCCCTCTTTTTACTGGAATATAATATGAATCTAATCTATCAATACTGGGATGGTCCAGTTCGTGAATCTTGTCGTGCAGGTGTAGATGCAATGAAAGCATATGCAGAACGCATAGGTGCAGAATACATCTTCGAAGAGAACCCTCAGTTTCTAAAGAATCACTTCGGTTATAACTTTGGTGGTTACACTCCGCACTACGGTGCATTCAAACCTATCTTTGATGAATCATTTGACAAATACGATAACATCTTATTCGTAGATACAGATGTATTCCCATTAGAAGGTCTGACACAGAATATCTTTGATGAGTTTACTGGTGAGATTGGTATCTGTACAGAACCAGAACAACCACGTATTCGTACAATCACAAAGGGTCGCATTACATCTAAACAAGATGAGAAATGGGCATCGTTGATAAAAGAATTATGGGACACTGAAGTACCACGTACAGATGATGGTCTTGTCGAAGTCTTTAATACTGGTATGGTATTGTATTCAAAACAAGCACGTGTTAAGGCACGTAATGAATGGTTAGACCCTGATGTATATGTTAACATATGCAGAACAAAAGGATTAGATTCGTTTTATACTTGCGACCAACCATATCTTCATGCTATGATGTTTATACACAAATTTGACGTACAGTACATGGATAATGGATGGAACTCATACATTCACTTCGCACGTACAGTAGACAAAGAAGAACGTTACTTATGTGACTGGAGAAATGCATCCACTAAGTTTGTACACGTACAGTTTGCAGGTGCAGATAACCTTGATGCGAAAACGCACCACAAGATAGTTAATCTACCTCAGAGTGAATGGGGTTTCAAACCGTAATGAAAGTCTATCAGATTGTAATGAAAGGCGATGAACGTTCAGAAGAGTATGCACGTATCTCACGTGAATCTTTTGAACCTCTTATATCTGCTGGTATTATTTCGGACATAATAACATATGACGCAATTACTCCAGACAGTGAAGACTTTCAAGAACATGTAGACAAATATTCATGGGCACCCTCATTGATGGGTGCTGATATGAGCGGACACAGACCAGACGACCATTCGCCTACAGAGAAAGCAGGAATGTGTTCTCACTGGGATTTACTACGCATTGCATCTGAATCAGATGAACGTATTCTGGTATTAGAACATGACTCTTTCATGATACCAGAACACTTTGACTTGTTTTGTGAACTGATTGAATATATTGAATTGCATGATACAATGTATGCTAATATTGGTTTGTTTATGGGATGTTACACAATACATCCTCATGCGGCAGGTTGGATGTATGGTCTACTTACAGACGGAGTGCCTCAGGGATTTCGTCGTAGATTTCCAATCAACTGCGGACCTTACTGTACACTACAAAGATTGTTTCGTACATACACAACAGGATATCTCGAACCAAATAACTTCCCTCGTGTAGTAGGTGATGCAAATACTTGTATACATCCATATCACCATTGTGATACGCTATACTTTGGACGTAAATGTGAGATACCATTTAATGAACCTGACCCGAATAGAAAAGAGAACAGATGGAAGAATCCCACTACACAAGTAATATCAAAACGACTTTGTGTGACTCAAGACCATCATGGATATAAAGATGACTGGCAAGAAAAACCATGGGAGAGACATGCCTATTTCGAAGTTATTGATTGACAAAAGGAGTCCACTATAGTATACTGTATGTTAATGATGAATAAGGTGATTGAATGAACAAAGAATTTTACACATCCGTATGTCGATACGGCAACAATCTTTACTATCGCGGTTATAGTAATGACAAAAGAGTAGCACGTAAAGTGCCATTCAAACCTACACTCTTTGTGCAAGGCGACAAAGGCACTCCTTGGCAATCGCTCGAAGGTCTTTCTGTAGAACCAATACAGTTCGATGACATGAAAGAAGCGACAGAGTTCACCAAACGTTATGAACACGTTTCAAACTTCAAGACCTATGGTAACACCAATTATGTTGCTCAGTATATCACAGAGCAATTTCCTAACACGATTGAGTTTGACCGTTCTCTGGTTGAAGTACTAAACTTCGATATCGAGGTACAGTCTGACGATGGTTTCCCCGAACCTCTACAAGCGGCATATCCTGTAATCTCTATTGCTCGACGCATGAATGATGGAATCTACTGGGTATGGGGTCTTGGTGACTACTCAGTGACACGTGACGACGTTTTATATATTAAGTGCGACAATGAGTTAGACTTACTTACTAAGTTTGTTGACAACTGGTCGCACCACAGTCCTGATATCATTACTGGTTGGAACACACGATTCTTCGATATTCCATATCTGGTCAATCGTATGACTAAGATTACTGGTGATGATAAGTTAGCAAGGAAGATGTCTCCGTGGGGTCGTATCTCTGAACGTAATCAAACTATCATGGGTAAGAAGCACCAAGAGTTTATTATCGAAGGTATTGAACACCTTGATTACATGGAGATATTCAAGAAGTTTACATACACACAACAAGAGTCATATCGTCTTGACCACATTGCGCACGTCATACTTGGTGAACGTAAGTTGTCATACGAAGAACATGGTAATCTCTATACTCTATACAAAGAAGACCACCAGAAGTTTATTGACTATAACATCAAAGACGTTGAGTTGGTTCACAAGTTAGATGAGAAACTTGATTTGATATCATTAATCTTGACTATGGCATACAAAGCAGGTGTGAACTATGGCGATACTCTAGGTACTACAGCGATATGGGATTCTATCATATATCGTTTGCTGAACAAGAAAAACATTGCAGTACCGCAACGTGTAGAGAAAGCAAAGACTGACTATCCTGGCGGTTACGTGAAAGAACCACAAGTCGGTAGTCATGAGTGGGTTACCTCGTTCGATTTAAACTCACTCTATCCTAATATCATTGTACAATACAATATGTCTCCCGAGACTGTACTTGACGGATTCTATAATAATGTGTCGGTCGATGCATTCTTGAATCGTGAAGTTGATGTAAGTGAGCATGACTATTCACTGGCACCAACTGGTATTTCATTTACTCACAAGAGACGTGGTGTTGTACCTACAATAATCGAACAGTATTATTCTGAACGTCGAGTAATTAAAGATGCTATGCTTGAAGCACAGCAAGAGATGCAGAACAATCCAAGTCAAGAACTTGAATATAAAATAACATCTCTAAACAACCAACAGATGGCAATCAAGATTCTGATGAACTCACTTTATGGTGCACTAGGTAATCGTTGGTTCCGTTACTTTGACCAACGTGTAGCAGAATCAATTACACTTGCTGGTCAGTTAGCAATCAAATGGGCAGAGAGAGCAGTAAATAATGAAATGCAAAAACTTCTTAAAACAGATGAAGACTACGTTGTGGCAATTGACACCGATTCTGTTTATATTCGTATGGGGGATCTCGTTAATAAGTTTTCTCCTTCTAATCCGGTAAAGTTTCTTGATAAGATATGTTCAGAACATTTCGAGAAAGTCCTTGAGAAAGCATATGATGAGATGGCATCTATTACTGGTGCATACACAAACCGTATGGAGATGGGTCGAGAAGTTATTGCTGACCGTGGTATCTGGACTGCCAAGAAGCGTTACATTCTGAACGTACACAACAACGAAGGTGTACAGTACAAAGAACCTAAACTCAAGATGATGGGTATTGAAGCAATCAAGTCCAGTACTCCACAAGTCGTGCGTGATAAGTTCAAAGAAGTATTTCGGGTCATCATAGAAGGTACCGAATTAGATACACAACGGTTCATTTCAGACTTTAAGTCCCAGTTTAAGAACTTACCGCCCGAAGACATTTCGTTTCCTCGTGGCGTATCAGAAGTGACCAAGTGGTCTGACCGTAAGGTGATATACAAGAAAGGTACGCCTATTCACGTGCGTGGTGCGTTGGTATATAATAACGCAATCAAGAAAGAATCTCTTACCAAGAAGTACACAACCGTACAGAATGGCGAGAAGATTAAGTTCTGTTACTTGCGTCAACCAAACAAGGTTGGTGAGAATGTCATTTCATTCCCTCTGAACTTGCCACAGGAACTTGGTCTACATTCTTATATTGATTACGACTTGATGTTTAACAAAACATTTCTTGCTCCGCTCGAACCAATTCTAGATGCAGTTGGTTGGGAATCAGAACCACGTGCGTCATTAGAAGATTTCTTTGGTTGACATATGCCTTTTAATTTGTTATGATGGTTACTATGAATTACGAACTTACTATATTTAAAAATCAGTTTGACAACAAGACCCATAAACGAGTCTCACTTCCAACGTGGGACAAGTTTGTGGAATTACTTCATGGGTTATCACAACAGAAAGGTGAGAAAGGTGGTAGAAATTCTAGTCCTCTTATTAGTCCTGCTATGTTTGCGACCGATACGACACGTTCTAATAAAAATACTTTATATTGGGGTAATTGGTGTTGCGTTGATGTGGACGACCACAATTATCCTACTACTTCTCTTGTCGATTTAGAAGACGCAATACGAGAAGACTTTGGTCATCTTGACTATGTTGTATACAGCACAGCAAGTTCACGTGCGCCTACGCATTCCAAAGATGAAGAGAACTTTCCAAAGTTTCGTATTGTGTTTCGTCTTGATGAACAAGTAGAGAACGAACGTATCAAAGCATTCTGGTTCGCATTGAACACAGAACTTGGTGAGATTGGTGATCCGCAGACTAAAGACTTAGCACGTATGTATTATGTACCTGCTCAGTATCCTAATGCGTGGTCATTCTTTTTCACTAATAGCGGTGATGCATTGAATGTGAGTGAGTTGATTGCAAAGCATCCATATGTTGAGAAGACAGGTAATTCTTTCTTTGATAGATTACCACCAGAGATGCAGAAAGCAGTAATAGAGCATCGAAAATCAATCCTAAATAACACTGATTACAATTGGTCATCTTATCGTGACTGCCCGTTCTGGCCGAGAAGACTTGGTGCAGAGTATCAGCAAATTACTGGTAGTGGTTGGTATACTAAGATGTATCAGATTATGGTTGCAGTTGCTGGCAATGCGGTTAAGAAAGGGTATCCTATCACTGCACAAGAGATTGCCAATATGTGCAAAGAATTTGACAACGAGACAGGAAATTGGTATAATAATAGACCACTAACTGTTGAAGCAGACAGAGCATTAGAATATATTTACAGGAATGGATAGAAACATGAACAGAAAATTTTTAGTAACAGGTGCCGCAGGGTTTATTGGTTCACAACTAATGAATCGTTTACGTAATCAAGGTCATGACGTTGTTGGTCTTGATAATTATAACAACCACTTATATGATCCACAACTCAAACAAGACCGTTGTAAGCATTTTGATATTGATGTTACATGCCTAGATATGCGTGAAGAATCAAAACTGAAATCATTCTTAGTTACGCATCAACCAACAGATATCATTCATCTTGCCGCACTTGCAGGTGTTCGTGACTCTATGGGTAACGAGAAAGCATATCATGCAAACAATGTAGATGCGACTCAGAACCTTATCGACCTATGTAAGATGCATTTACCTAAGACTCGTATCGTATATGCGTCAACGTCTTGTGTCTATGCAGGTTCAGAACTGCCTTGGACAGAGGGTAATGAATCTGGTAAGCAGATGAACGCATACGGTTATACTAAGTGGGCAAATGAATGTCAGTTTGGTTCTTCTGGTCTACATACTATCGGTTTACGTTTCTTTACAGTCTATGGTCCGTGGGGTCGTCCTGATATGGCACTGTTTGATTTCACTAAGAACATTCTTGCAGGTAATGAGATTACCATCTACAACTACGGTGATATGAAAAGAGATTTCACATATGTTGAAGATATACTTGACGGAATAGAAATAGTACTGTATAATGATACTATTGACGCTGGTGAAGTATTCAATATTGGTCGTGGCAAACAAGTCGAGTTGATGGACTTTGTTAACGAGATTGAGAAGAACGTTGGGATTACTGCAATTAAAAATCTTGCACCTAAACATCCAGCAGACACAAAAGAGACGTGGTCAAATACGTCTAAACTAGAAGCACTTGGTTATGTTCCTAAGACAGACGTAAGTGTTGGTATTAAGAATTTCTATGATTGGTATAAAGCATACAACGGAGTAAAATAATGGCAGATAATTTTGATGATTTCGTCCCACAGCAACCTACGGGCGAAGCAACACCGCAACCTATCAGTCCCAACAACCCATTAAAGATGGGTATTGTTGGTCATGGGTTTGTTGGTAAAGCAGTAGAGTATGCTTTCACGCATGATATGATTGAGCACTTCTTGGTAGATCCTAACTACGATACTACTATTGATGACTTGATTGATGACCAACCACAAGTCGTGTTCGTGTGTGCACCTACGCCTATGAGTGATTCTGGTTTTGTTGATGCGTCTATCGTAGAAGATGCAGTACTAAAACTTATGCACCATACGAATGCATTTGTTGTTGTTAAATCAACAATTACTCCTGACATTGTAGATAGAATCTATAACTCAATTCAACCAGAAGACTATGACCGTTTCGCATATAATCCAGAGTTCTTGACAGAGAAGTCTGCTTGTGAAGATTTTGTTAATGCTAAGTTCCACGTACTTGGTGGTACAGAACCTGCGTGTGATGAACTTGCTAAACTGTATGAACTCTTCTCTAACTGTTCGTCAACTAACTTCTATCGTATGTCTGGTTGTGAAGCATCGTTTGTTAAGTATGGTATCAATTCATTCTTGGCAACTAAACTTACTTTCTTTAACCAGTTTAAAGACCTAGTGAGTTCGTTTGATTGTTCTTACAATGTTGTATCACGTGCGATTGGTGAAGATGACCGTGTTGGTATTGGTCATACTCGTGTGCCTGGACCAGACCGTAAGAAAGGTTTTGGTGGTGCATGTTTACCTAAAGATACAACCGCACTACTCAAGTTCAGTGAAACTCGCGGTGATGCACTATTCAGTTTGTTAGAAAATGTCTTGACAATCAATGACAAATATCGTAGTATATATGAGTTAGATGAACGTGAAAAAGTTAATAATATAAAATTTGGAGATAAGTAATGAGTATTATGAATAAACTCAAGAAGAACTCTAAGATTAAAGAAGTCTCGGTACTTTCTGAATCTAAGTTCTTCAATACAAACGATATGGTCCCGACCAATGTACCCATGGTAAATGTTGCATTGTCAGGTGAGATGGATGGTGGTGTTGCGCCCGGTCTAACAGTTCTTGCAGGTCCATCAAAACATTTTAAAACATCATTCGCACTACTCATGGCAGGTGCATACTTAGAGGCAAAGAAAGATGCAGTACTTTTATTCTATGATAGTGAATTCGGTTCACCACAGTCATACTTTGAACAATTTGGTATCGATACTTCTCGTGTACTCCACACCCCTATTGCGAACGTAGAAGAGTTAAAGTTTGACTTAATCAGTCAACTTGAAGAGATTGGTGCTGACGATGACGTTATCATTGTAATCGATTCTATCGGTAACCTTGCGTCTAAGAAAGAACTTGATGATGCATTGAATGAGAAGTCTGTTGCTGATATGTCACGTGCCAAAGCATTGAAAGGTCTATTCCGTATGGCAACACCATACTTGACTATGCGTAGTATCCCATTACTTGCAATCAATCACACATATCAAGAGATTGGTTTGTTCCCTAAAGCAGTCGTATCTGGTGGTACAGGTATCTATTACTCTGCTGATAACATCTGGATTCTTGGTCGTCAACAAGAGAAACAAGGTCAAGAGATTGTCGGTTACAACTTCGTAATCAATGTCGAGAAGTCTCGTTATGTAAAAGAGAAGTCTAAGATTCCGATTGGTGTATCATGGGATGGTGGTGTACAGAAGTATTCTGGTTTACTTGATGTTGCTATGGCAGGTGGATATGTTATCAAACCAAGTAATGGTTGGTATCAGAAAGTAGACAAAGAGACTGGCGAATTGATTGATGGTAAGTATCGACTCAAAGATACATTGAACGCAGACTTTTGGGATCCTATTCTTGAGTTTACAGACTTCAAAGAGTTTGTGACAAAACAATTCAAAATTGGGTTGCCAACAGTGGTAGATCCTGATACAATAGTAGAAGTTGCAGATGATTAATATCGAGAAAGCAAGTGAGGGTATCGACTATGAGTTGATACCTGTTGAATATGTAAACAATGAAGCGGCGTGGGATATTCGTATCCTGCGTGGCGAGTTTACAGAATCCGTTTTACGTTATGGTACAATCAAGTTTGATGGTGAACGAGATTGTTTAACTTTTGATTTTAGAGTGGTGAGTTCGCCCGATGCAGATTTAGATTCTAACAATACAGACTTACAAGACTTTGCAGGTCTGATATTGGAAGATGTTCTTGAACGTGGAATCAGTGAAGGTTGGGTGTACGGCACCGAGAAGAAGGATGATAATGGAAATACAATTAGAACAGACGATACTTCGGAATCTACTGACTAATGACCAGTTTGCGAGAAAGGTTGCCGCCTTTCTTGTGCCTGATTATTTTGAGGGTACTTACAAGTCTCTATTCAAAGAGTTTACGAAGTTCATTGCTAAGTACAATCAACTCCCTACTATGGAAGCATTCAAGATTGAAATCGATGAAGGCGACCGACTGAACGATGAACAGTATAGACATGCTGTTGAAATCTTACCAAACATATTTACAAAACAAGATGAGAACCTAGACTGGTTACTTGAACGCACCGAGAAGTGGTGCCAAGACCGTGCAGTATACAATGCTATCATGGAGTCTATTCAAGTTATCGATGGTAAGCATCAAACGTTAACTAAGAATGCATTGCCTGATATACTCAGTAAAGCACTTGGTGTCTCGTTTGATACTAACATTGGTCACGATTATCTTGAGAATATAGAAGAACGTTTTGATTTCTACCATCGTGAAGAAGAGAAACTTCCGTTTGATTTAGATTACTTCAATCGTATCACTAAGGGTGGTTTACCTAAGAAGTCACTGAACATTGCACTTGCAGGTACTGGTGTGGGTAAGTCATTGTTTATGTGTCATGCCGCTGGCGCTAATCTGACAGAAGGTAAGAATGTTCTATATATCACCATGGAGATGGCAGAAGAACGTATCGCAGAACGTATCGATGCAAACTTACTGAATGTTCCTATCGACCAATTAGACCACTTGTCTAAAGATATGTTCTCAGAGAAAGTACGTAACATTGCACATAAGACAAATGGTAAACTGGTTGTAAAAGAGTATCCAACAGGTCAAGCAAATGCGAGTCATTTCCGTGCCTTGTTGAATGAACTGAAACTCAAGAAGAACTTTATTCCTGATATCATTTACATTGATTATCTGAATATATGTGCTTCTGCTAGAATGAAGAGTATGGGCGGTGCGATTAATTCATATACGTATATTAAGTCGATTGCTGAAGAGTTACGTGGTCTTGCCGTTGAATTCGACGTGCCGGTCGTGTCAGCAACACAAACGACTCGTTCGGGTTACGGTAATGAAGATGTTGGGTTGGAAGATACGTCCGAATCTTTTGGACTACCCGCAACCGCAGACTTCATGTTCGCACTTATCAGTAACGAAGAGTTGGCAAACAATCGTCAGATTCTGGTCAAACAGTTGAAGAACCGATACAACGACCCTACTGCATATCAGAGATTCGTAGTTGGTGTCGACCGTTCTAAGATGCGTCTCTATGATGTTGACCAGAACGATTCGCCTTTGAATAAAGACGAAGACAATGGTCCCGCATTTGATAACTCGTCAAGTGGTCAACGGGTAAACTCAGAGAAGTTCGATGGATGGAAAGTATGATAGAATTACCAATAGAACCATGGCACGCGGCACTGATACTTGCAGGTATCATTGCTACTGCATATTATGTTGGACGTAAGTTAGGATTTCAAGAGGGTGTCAATGGCATGGCAGAAACACTTGTCGCACTTGAAATTGTTACAAGACAGGACTTACAAAAATTAGTAGACCTACAAGATGAATGGGATGAGGAAGATAAATAGTGGAAGTAAATTTAGTAGCATTGAGTAAACCAAACGAAGCAACTGGTTGTCACACAGCAAGTGACTTAGTAGCATATGCCGCACGAGTGAGTAATCCTGCTAATCAGAACAACACAGAGACAGCACCACGTCTCTTAAAGTATTTGATTAAGCATAAGCATTGGTCACCATTTGAGATGGTTCACTTAACACTTGAAATCAAAACAACTCGTGATATCTCACGTCAGATATTACGTCACCGTTCGTTTTCATTTCAAGAATTCTCACAACGTTATGCAGTGAGTGAGAACATTGGTGTTGAACGTGAAGCACGACTTCAAGATGAGACTAACCGACAGAACTCAGTTGAAGTTGGTTCTGATGACGACATTCATCATGAGTGGTTACATGCACAAGGTCGTGTACGTTGGATGGCAGAGAAAGAGTATAAAGCGGCACTCAAGATGGGTATCGCAAAAGAACAAGCACGTGCGTTACTGCCCGAAGGTCTTACAGAGACTACACTATACATGGCAGGTTCGTTACGTTCTTGGATTCACTATTGCGAACTACGCATGGCGAATGGTACTCAGAAAGAACATATGGACATTGCAAAGAGATGTTGGGAAATCATTGTAGGTCATTTCCCTGAACTAACAGAGGCACTAGATAATGGATAGTTATAACAGATTCTTATGTCCCGTCGTTGAAGAAGACGGTGAACTATGTTTAGAATTTTCAGATGAATTGATGGAAGCACTTGACTTATCAGTAGGTGATGTGTTATCATGGGAACCTAGACCAAATGGGGTTTGGGAACTAAAACGTTTCAAAGAGGAGAAACAAGAAGATGAATAAAGGTACAGTAGTAACAGTGATGACAACCGTTGGTGAATACATCGGTCGTCTTGATAAGTTTGAAGATGGGAATGTACATGTTGACAATCCTCGTTTAATCGTTAAGTCACCTGATGGTGATATTGGTTTCGGTCGTGGCGTGTGTATGTCTGCAATCGAGAATCCGCCTAATGTTGTTTTCAATGACGTATTGTTTGTAGTACCTACGAATGACTCATTCGAGAAAGCATGGTTAGAAGCAACCAGTGGCATTATCATATAAACGCCACTTAGCAAAGGCAGTTACTTGGCGCATTGTTGCGTCGGTAACTACCGTCTCTATTGCGCTGTTCTTTGGACTACCAATGACAGCGATAGGTGCAGTATTCTTTGCAGACTTAGTTCTAAAGTTTGCAATGTATTATTTTCATGAACGATTGTGGTATAAACACATAAAGTACGGAGTAGACAATGAGCGAAGTTACGATTAGAAATAAAGAAATTCTTGAAACATTGAATAGTTTCGTTGATGAGTTCTTTTCTAACTATGACGACAATCCTGCCTACAACGTATACAGTTCAGAAGAAGATAAGACCAAGGGCGAGTATTATTGTGGTGAAGAATACTTGACAGAGTGTTTATCACGTGATACACTAGTTGGTGTACCAGACAGACATTGGGCACAACCCATATCTAAAATGGTTCGAGCAGATGATAAGTGGAAACCTTTCATGGACAGAGTTAAGTTTGACTTTGCCGCAGAGATTGGTGCACACACTTCAGCACTATTATCATATTATGCACCAGGCGGTTTTGTTGGTTGGCATACTAACTATGACGCAACTGCATATCAAGTATTATTTACATGGTCTAAGACTGGTAACGGATACTTCAGATATTATGATAAAGAGAAAGACGAGATAGTGACAATTCAAGATGTGCCAGGATGGCAATGTCGTCACTATTATTTTGGACCAGAAAATGAACCGCACAATCATTGTTGGCATTCTGCCTATGCGGGTGATGAACGTATTACCCTAGCATATAAGTTTGTTGGACATGGCGAAAATGATCCACGTGATGCACAAGCAAGACATTTACGTGATATGTTAATTGAGGAGATTGAAAGTGAGTAAGTATACGATTTATAGTACCGTAGGATGTGGTTATTGCATTCAAGCAAAACGTTTGTTAGAGTCTAAAGAAATTGACTTTGATTATATCGACCTAAGTGAGTTAGACGGTGCCGGTAAAGCACAGTTACAAGAGATTGCTGGTATTCCGTTCCGTACAGTACCACAAATTTTTAAAGAGAATGAAGAAGGTCAACTAGAATATGTTGGCGGGTTTACTGAACTAAAAGCGAGTTTATAATATGATTACATTGAATCCTACAGAAAAGAAAGCAGTTGTAAGTGCAGTACAAGAAATGTCTGATTGTATGTTACGCATTGAAGCAGAACGTGAACTGATGAAAGACATCGTTGACGTGACGTTCGAGAAGTATGGTGTTGAGAAGAAGTACTTCAAGAAGTTATCAACTATCTTCCACAAACGTAATCTTGATGAAGTGCGTGGTGAACATGAAACTGTAGAATCATTGTACGAAGATTTGTTCAAGGAGTAGTATTATGCCAGGAAGTGAATATTACGACGAGATTGACAGAATCAATCACACCGTGAGAAATGATGAATACTTTTCACGTATGAAAGAACGTATTCGTAAGATGAATGCCATTGGTTTAGATCCTGATAACACTGCTGATGTCGAGTTGTTTCTTGATATGGAACGTGCAGTAGAAGACCATAAATCTGTATCGATTGACCCTAATGTACAGTCTGTTATTGATAAGTATGAAGAACGTGCACGTGTTGGTTTTGAGAAGTATGGTACTAATACTACTCGTACTGACATTGACTTCATGGGTTGGTTAACTCACTTGCAAGAAGAGTTGATGGATGCAACTATCTACATTGAACGCTTGAAACATGAAATCTAAGATAAAGACTATTATTATAGTATTGACCGCACCAATATGGATACCTGTTGTAATACTATGGAATGCTATATTTGATGACGGTACTATAGTTGATAGTGCTTACGAAGAAACGCGAAAGCGAGACGATATCTAATGGGGATAGTACTATCAAACGGTGATAGTTTTACGTATGGTGATGAACTGCCAGGTTCTCGACAAGAGGTTGACCAGCACCATCATCATACGTTCACGCATAAACTAGCAGAAAAACTAAATCGTAAGTACGTAAACTTAGGTGCGAATGGTTCTTCAAACATGAAGATTTACCGTCGCACCTTTGACTTTCTTATGACGACAAGTAAAGAGATTGACTTACTTGTTATCAACTGGTCTAACTTTGGTCGTTATGAGATATGTGAACCATTCACTCTTGAATCTGATAGTAAGATATTCATTCACTCTGAATCTAATATGAATCAGATTATACCTGACCATCATAAAAAATGTATGAAATTGCGTGAAGCAGGTGAGATAAAAGAACGTTCCGATATCTTAAAGTTGTATACAAAAGAAGTATTGACTACACAGACACAGATATTCTATACACTTACCTACATGACACACATTCAGTGGTTGTGTGATAAGTTGAAAATACCAGTACTACAAGGCGTGATTCATGGAGACATGTATCAATCTTTCTAAGGTCTATGAAGACTGAAGGGTTTGATGACTATCGTGCACGTATACAAGAGATGTATGGAATGTTACGTCCAGAGTGTAAGATTGGTCTTGGTTATTATAAAGATATATACAAGACAGGTGCGCACAATCATACTATACTACCAATGGGTCATGTATGTGAGAATGCACACACAGAGTTTGCAGATATGCTTTATGATATAATAAAAGATGAGAGGTTATTAGATGTTACTGACTAGCGGATGTTCGTTCGTATGGGGAGATGAATTAGAAGGATATGATACAGATCCACCTTCGCATAAACATTTGACGTTTACACATTTACTTGCAGAGAAACTTGATATGCCATATGTCAATCTTGCAACATGTGGTGGATGTAATCAAAAGATATTTCGTGATATAATGCATTATCTAAATGATCCTAATACTGAAGATCCTACTCATATGGTTGTGATATGGTCTGCATGGCAACGTGAAGAAGTCGCAGAGAATCATTCCGATGAATATGAGTCACAGATTAAAGTGGAGCGTTTTCAGTGTATGACACAGATATCTCCTGCACGAGTCAACAACTTAAAACCAGAACTACGAAAACCTCTAGACGATTTGTATGAACACTATGACGCTACACGTACTGGTATCATACGTACACTTGCGAATATGGAAGCACTTGAAGTTATCTGTAAAGCAAAAGGTATTAAGTTAATACAAGGTATCTTTCATGAACTGATGCTACGTAATCTACTTGACAAGATGCATAAACGTAATCGTAATACTGGTTGGACTCCATGGTTAAAATGGGTTGAAGAGACTATCGCAAGACTTCCAGATGCATCTCGTGTAGGTCTTGGTCGATATGAAGATTTGTATAGTGTGGGTAAGCGTTATAAGATTAAACCATATGGTCATCCAGGCGAAGAAGCACAAGTTGACTATGCTGATTTACTACATCATATTTTTAGAACACAATGGGAAGACTAGTGAAGAACATTATACTACAGCATTGGGCAGGTCCAATGAACGAACTCGTAGAGAAATCTACTGCATCTATTAAATCATATGCAGAATCGATAGGTGCAGAGTATGAGTTTCTACGTGGTGTTGTGTATCGTCCTGACGTTGCACATAAGATGGATTACCCTTGTCAGAAACTTATCTACTTAGATGAGAAGTATGATGAGTATGATTATGTTGTTATGGTTGATGCTGATATGTTTGTGTCAGTAAATTGTAATCAAAACATTTTTACAGATGACATTGGTATTGGTCGACACACTTCTATTCAGACGGGTCTACGTAAGAATCTTGCTGGACTATACCCGAATCTTGGTAGTGTGAATGCGCCCTACTTTGGTGGATCAGTCTTTAGATTATCACGTGAAGTACGACAGGCATTTCGTAGTCAACTTACAGATGAGATACTATTATCATTCGCACGTAGATATCATGATGAAGGTGTTATGCATGCCTTAGCACACAAGTGTGGTATGAAACATAATGACGATGGCGTATATCTCAATGGTCAAATGTGGAACTACTCTTCGTTCGAACCAGATGTAGATAAAGCAAACTTCATTCATATTCGTACTAAGGTAACACCGAAAGGTCCGAAGCGAGAGAAGATTGAAAACTATCGTGAACTTGTGAAACGTGGTTTAATAGCAGAATAGTCCCACTACCTGGGACCGATACACCTAAGCACGTGTCTAAACTGCTCCCCCCTCAAAATAATTCATATCTTAAACTTCTATCTCGTATAAATAGGTTTGTATACTATTTTTAAACAATGAGGTATTGAACATGAACTATATTCATGCTATCGTCTTAGTGACGGTCATGCTAACTATATCTGTTGCACAGGCACAGGAAGAAGCAGTTGACCCGAACTTAATTAAAACTGAAAGTAAAACAGAAAGCACAGTGACAACCAATGGTAATATGACGACTACGTTGAAGTCACCACCACCGTCTGCAATTAGTCCGACTATCAATACGTCGAACTCAGACTTGTGTACATTTGGTGTGGCAGGTGCAGTACAGACTCAGATACTTGGTATCTCGATGGGTTCACAAGTAACAGATGAGAATTGTGAACGACTGAAGAATGCAAAGACGATGTATGATATGGGCATGAAGGTTGCGGCAGTATCCGTAATGTGTCAAGACAAACGTGTATTTGATGCTATGTGGAATGCAGGTACTCCATGCCCTAAAGATGGTTTGATTGGTGACGAAGCAAAACTTGCATGGGAAGTAGATGCATCTACAATACCGAAAGAAGGTGAAGAGAAGGAAAAGAACAGTGTTGAAGAAGATACTGCTTGGGGTGCTGGTGCCGTTGGTACTTTGTTACTCCTCTTACTCTTACTCTAATCCACCAGATGTGGTTAACGGCACTACTGGTAATGCCGCTAGTGCTGGATACAACTGGGTAATGCAAAACGTTCTGCCACAACAGGCAGGACTAGAGGTGAATAACGTTATCTATCGTTACACCGCAGTAAAAGATACTGATGCTGATATGGTAGTGACAGTGCAGAACGAAGATGCACGAAACCCAGGTCAGTATATTTTTAGAGAAGTTGACGACTGGTCACAGAAACCAGGAAAGGCAATCTTCAAAGTTGTTCCCCAACCAGATGTGTTGATTGACAGATGGGGTGATGGTTCTATTGTAGTAGAAGGCGAAGGCACTATAGAAGATGCTCAAGTCACTTACGACTACAGATATGACCCTTGTTTCGATCCTCAAAGTCGTACTGACTGTCCTGGTTACGTTCCCCCTATTCCCGATATTTACGAACCAGATTTGACAGAAGTCTATGAACAGAATGATAGATTCATAGAAGACAACGAAGAACGAAAAGAAGTCGAAGCAGACGATGGTGACGACGAAGAACGTGACCGTCGTAAAGCAATGATGCAGAAGAGAAAAGAAAGATTAGAGATTGCGCTTGGTGGTGTTAACTCAGCACTACTGACAGCAGATGCCACAGCAAAACATAGTCAACTTCTTGCATTGAGTATCGTACCAGAGTCATACACTGTACAGACAATACCTACTACAACGTATGAAGAAACAGTTTCGTTAGATGGTGGTGAAATACCAGATAACAAAAAAGCAAGACGTGTTAGTTTTGCACAACAATTAAAGCATGAGCAGATGGTGAATTTACAATACAAACAGGAGAACAACTAAATGTTCAAGCAAGCACTTATTGCGTCAACCATGTTTTTGACGTTCAATGCACTAGCACAATCTGAAGTACCTATCACTGGTAATGTTGCATCTAAATGTGTAATTACTACTGATACGCCAGGAGTATATGGTCAACCAACTACTAACGTACTAAGTACTAATCCACAAGACGGTGGTGTTACTCCAATCGTTCGTTACGATATTATTGAAGCGGATGCATACAAAGCACAGATTTCATATCCTAACGCATTTACTTCATCACCAGTATTGAATGATGTGGTAAACTGGGCAGGTGCGGTAGAAGTATCTGAAGTATCTAACTCAGAAATGGCGGCATTTGAGACTAACAAAATCGAATGGGATAATGTCACAGAGTTTGACTTAACACTTGCTGGTTCAGTATGGTTTAAGATTGATTCGATAGCAGATTATGGATATGAGAAATCATTTCCTGGTGGTATCTATCGTGCATCGGTACTAGCAGAATGTATCGCAAAATAATACTATTAATGGTTCTCCTCAGTGGGTACGCAAGTGCCCACGAATGGACACCGACATATCCTAAGTTAGAGTATTCTTTTCTTAATAACATTATGGTTACTAAGATGAATCTCTATAACAACAGAAAAGACGTAGAGTATTACGAAGTTTCTGTATATGACAAAGACTGGATACCTATCAAGTTTTCGGTAGGTGAAGGTAAAATAGTACATGTTTCTTATCTAGAAAGAAAGAGTGTGGATGTGTACATTCGTAAGAAAGATGAGCGTAGAGTCGTGTACGTTTGTTCTCAGTCGAAATCTAGAGTAGGTGAGAAGGGTGTTACCTTTCTATCATCGAGGATATGTTCTAAAATAAAGTGAGTATATTGTGAAGTATATTATATTGACATTGATGTTATTATCGTTTACAGTAAGAGCAGACAACAGTTCTCTTAACTTAAATATACCGACATCACCACAGAGTTATGCATCAGATCAGTTTCGTGCTGGTAGTATGGATTGTAGACAAGCAATAGGTTCGTCAACGAATCTTGAGTTTGGTGTAGTTGGTGTAATAAACCAACAAGACCCGATGCAAAGTAATGTTGGTTTACCAAACGAGTTTACATCGTCTAATGATATGATGAAAGACATTGGTGTATATGCACGTATCACGATACCGATTGGTGCACCTAAAGAACGTATCGATTGTAACTCATTCTTTAAACTTGAGATGGAAAGACGTAGATTAGAAGTCTTGAAATTACAACAAGAAATAACCAACTTACGTAGACTTCAATTTGAAGGAGATGATAAATAATGTCAGAGAAAGATTTAGGTGAGATTACCGAGAACCTTGAAGAAGGTATCGAGAATCTACAGAACAAAGAGTTTAGACTTTTTGGTATCAAGATGACACCTGCCACTATCATGGGTGCGTTTGCATTGATTGGTTCTATCTTGGGTACTATGTATGCAGGATTCGAATCATACAAAGCATTTCAAGAAATGGCAGAGAAACTTGAAGTTATGGATATTGACGCAGTTGAAGCACGTAATGTTGCTATCGAACGCAAGTTAGACGACGCAGTTGATTATACTCGTGATATTAAAAACGGTTTGCGAGACGACCTGATTTCTATGGAAGAACAGGTTGATAGAGTCGAAGATGATAATCGTGAACTAGAAAACAGATTACGTCTTATGATTCGTGAAGCACAAACTTCTTTTGATAATAAGAGAGACAGATTACAAACTGATTATGATAACCGAGCACAACGTCTACAAGACAGAAGTGACTCAGAAATAAAAGACTTACGTGCGGCAATGGAGCAGTTAGAGAAAGAACTCGAAAACAAACTCCAGAAAGCACTAGACAACCCACTATCGGATAACTAAAATGGCAATTTCACATTACATAGATGGCGACTTAGCACTAAACATAGCACGTGGTGTTACTCGTGCATCTAACATACACAAGTTCGGTGCAGTACCTGCAATGTCTCAAAACCAGACTGGTACTATATGGGACGTAAGTGATACGACATATCCATGGTCTGCATTTGACACAGCAGGTATTCTTGTTGCGGCACAAGCAAATGCGTCTGACAATAATAAGACAGTTGTTGTTATTGGTCTTGATTCAGACTATAACGAAATCAGTGAAGAGTTCACTCTATCAAGTTCTGGTACAGTAGACGGCACATCCATATTCAAACGTGTTTATCGTGCTTATATGACAGACGGTGATAATGTAGGGAATGTGTCATTCAGTCGTGGTGGTACAGAAGTTCTACGTATCACAGCAGGTAAGTCACAGACACTTATGGCAATCTACACAGTGCCAGCAGGTTACACTGCATATATAATGCAAGGCGTAGGTACTATACAATCAGGAGCAGATGCAACTGGTAATATGTTTGTTCGCTATGCAGGTCAATCTGCATTTCGTATTGGACATACATTCGAAGTATCAGGTGGTGGTCAATACACATATAACTTTGCTGTCCCTATGGCAATACCTGCAAAGTCTGATATTGATGTACGTGCGACGGTACGTTCAAACAATGCACGTTTCACAGCGGCATTTGATATTATATTGATACCCAACTAAAAATAATTGAAAATAAATGAAAAAAACCCTTGACAAGTTCAGGGGTTTTTTGTATAATGAACTTACTGTTTGAGGGAGATTATATACTATGAAATTACAACTTATCGATTTATTTTTGAATGATGTTACTGACTGCGGTCTTTACTTCAAAAACACAACTCGTGTCTATCACGAATGTCTTGAACTTCTTGCACAAAATGGTTATCCAGTTATTCTGTCTACAGGTGAAGCAACTAAGGGTGAACCTATTCTCACTTGCTTTCAACCTAAAGAACTTATCATGATGATTGATGAAGCACGTGAAGCGGCATTCATACATGTTCGTACTCGTAAAGATGCTGAAGAGAAACTTCGAGCAAACTTGAAACGTCTTGATGAACAACGTAAAGCAGAAGCACGTTACTACGAAAAACATGGCACTAAGGGAGAGTTCTAATGAAGTATCTTCCTTTGTTCTTACTGTTACTTATACCTGATGTAAATGCTAATGATTTGGAAACTGAATGTCTTGCATTGAATGTCTATCATGAAGCACGTGGCGAATCTCTTGCAGGTCAATATGCTGTTGCTGATGTTGTACTAAACAGATTGACAGACAAACGATATCCTGATACAATATGTGGTGTAGTGAAAGAAGCACAGACTTGGAAAGGTAATCCAGTACGTGACAAATGTCAGTTTAGTTGGTATTGTGACGGTAAACCTGACGACGCAACACAGACTAATGCGTGGATGCAAGCAGTAGAAGTTGCTATCTCTATTCTATACTACGATAAGTTTAGAGGTATCACCGAGGGTGCGACACACTACCACACAGACTATGTGAACCCTAACTGGAATCGACACTACAGATTAGTCGGTACTATTGGTGACCATATCTTTTATATTAATAATGGGAGAGACAGATGATACATGGTAATATGAGAACATATGCGAATGGTCGTAAGAAGAAGTATAACGCCTGGGGCACAACTAAGAAACCACAAGTTGAGTTCAC
>Ga0209653_1001230_pt1 | contig 20948 bp, 21 predicted proteins | sample SaaInl6LU_22_DNA_FD_184644 | JGI IMG/M metagenome (GOLD analysis project Ga0209653, IMG submission 184644) | Marine microbial communities from expanding oxygen minimum zones in the Saanich Inlet - ESP_116LU_22_DNA (SPAdes) (version 2) | ecosystem: Environmental > Aquatic > Marine > Intertidal...
GAATGAATCAGAAAAATTAGCTTGGATGTCGACTTACTGTCACAACCATAAACTTTATGAAGACGCAAACATTATGTCTTTAGACCCAACAATGAACTTAGCAGGTATGGGTGCTGCAAAATTCCCATCTGCACATGGTGTAGCTGATGGATCAGGAGACAAATCTCCTTCTTTATTACCTTTAGCAATGCAAGTTGCTGCTCAAACTGTAGGTTTAGATTTAGTACCTGTAGTTCCTATGGCTGGACCAATGGGATTATTATCTTACTTAGACTTTACTTATGAAGGTGGTAGATTAGATAATGGTGTTGCTCCAACTTACGTAAAAGCTTCTGGAGCTGCTTCTGCAGATATTACTGCAGTTTCTGGAACTAATGGTGATTACGAATATATTGGTGATTCTCGTATAGATGGTAAGCAAATCTATAAAGTTGGTACTATCGATAGTTCTAACGCAACTGTAGCTGCTGATTTAGAAGATGCAGGTGCTGATGCTGGTTCAGTTGAACTAGTAAAAGCTTTAGAAGATCACATTAAAGGATTTGTTGCTGCTGATAAAGCTGGTAATCCATTCTCAAGAGAAGCTGGTGAATCAACTCCAGACAAAGTAATGGGTCTTTCTTTATTCTCTAAAAGCGTTGCTGCTCAAACTTTCCAAGTTGCTGCTGCCGTAACAAGAGAGCAAGTTCAAGATTTAAAACAATTCGGTGTAGATGCTGTTGCTCAAGTTGAGTCAGTATTAACTAACGAATTAACTCAATCTATTAACCAACACATCTTAGGTGCTATTAGAGCTCAAGGTACTTCTAACGTAACTAAAGCTTTCGGTGCTGCTACATCATTTGATATAGCATTAGCTGATGCATCTGCTTTAGCTGGTGGTGAAACAGTTGCTTCTGAGCAAAGAAAAATCTTAACTCAGATCTTAGCTGCTGCTAACTTAATCGCAAACAGAGGACGTAGAGGTGCTGGTAACTTCGCTGTTGTTGGAGCACAAGTTGCTACTGTATTACAATCAGTTTCTGGTTTCGTAGCTAACCCAATGAACAACACATTCACTCAATCTGCAGGTGCAATCTATCCATTAGGATCTGTTGCTGGAATCAATGTTTACACTGATCCAACTTTAGACTGGGCTGATTACCAAGTTGCTGTAGGTAGAAAAGGTGACGGAAACGGACCTGGATTAGTATTCATGCCTTATTTAATGGCTGAATCTGTACAAACAATCGCTGAAGGAACTATGGCTCCTAAAGTTGCTGTTAAGTCAAGATTCGCATTAGTTGAAGCTGGATTCCATCCTGAAACTCAATATGTTACTTTCAACATTTCTAACGGAAGTGGTTCATGGACTAACTTAATCAACTTAGCTTAATCTTAGATTATACTAAATATTTTAAAAAGGGAAATCGAAAGATTTCCCTTTTTTATTTAATTAATATAGATATATAAGTTATAAACAAAAATAAATGTAATGGAAGAATTTAATAATTGGTATAATTTAATTAAGGAACAGATATCCGAACCTACTGTAGCAACAAATGAACCTACTGTAGCAATAACAGAACCTACTGTAGCAATAACAGAACCTAAAAGTAATAGAGACGTTATTATTAATGATGTTGATTCTATTATGACCTCATTAGAAACTCTTTCTAATGAATTAAAAGAACAATTAATAAATGAAGAAGGTCTAGCCACTGTTGCTGCCGCTGGTGCAGCTGGTGCTGCTTTAGTAGGACTTGGAATGGGCGCTAAGAAATTGTATGATGCTTCAGTTACTGCACCAAAGGCTCGTAAAGCTCAGGCAAAGGTAAATGTAATGAATTTGAAGGTTGCTGGTGTTGAAAATATGATTAGTAGTGCTGATAAAGAACAAAAAGATAAATTAAAGGCAAAACTAGACGCGGCTAAAGAAGCTGCCAAGGAACTACAAAGCTCGGTAGATGATAGGTACGCAAACTCATCGGGTGTGGTTAAGAAGGCACTCAGCTCTGAAAAAGCAAAGGGTAAAATGGAAGTGTTAAAGGCAAGTTTAGGTGATTCAAGCCCTGAGCAGCAAAAACAAATCAAAGATCAATTAGTTAAATTGAAAAATAAAATTGCTAAAGATGATGCTGCGTTTCAAAAAGAAGTAAAAGGCGCCAAAGAAGAAACTCCAGCTAAAGAACTTGATAAAGTAAAAGAACTAACTACTAAAGATGGTAAAAAGGCATCTACCCCGGAACAAGATAAAGTTGCAAAGATGGAGGGAGAAATCAATCAGTATGCTAAAAACATTGATGAAACTAATGCCAATATAAAGAAATATGAAACTAAAATCAGACAGCTGCAGGCAGAAATGGAAAAAGCAACTGATAAACAAAAATTCGAACAAGGAATTGAAGCTCTACAGAATAAAATTAAAGCGGACAAAGAAGATGTCAAAGAGATGCAAACCACTAGAAACAACTTAAAAAAACAGCTTGCTAAAATTGCACCTAAAGAGTCTTTAGTAATCAGAGCAAATGATTTGGGCTTACATGAATTAGCTACTGAAATCTTAGAAAAAGAATCTTGGCAGTTAAGTAACACTAAGTTGTATTCAATGTATAACGAACAACTAACTAAACTAGAATCTGTTGGAATTTTAAACGAATCTAAGTATGTTACAACTTCTATTAAAGATAGATTTTCTAGACTACTATAATTTAGCGTTAGAATTCTTTTTTGCTAATCTCATAAAATCCTTTTGTTCTCGCAAGAGGATTTTTTTTACATGTTTACGAAAAGCAATCGAAGATTTTAATATTCGACTATCTACTGCACCGACTAAAGTATCCCAATATTTAGGATGAACAAAGTTTTTAGCTCTAAAGTCATCAATTTTAGCTTCAATTGGTAAATCACTTAAAGCACATTTCCATTCAATTGTTTTATAACTATCTTTTAATTCATCTAATTGTGAAAATTCATTTTTAGACCAATCATAATAGTACTTGCTATCTTTATCTGCTTGGTGGAATCTACAAATCTCAAATATAATATGTAAGAATTGATCACTTTGCGCACGTTCTTTTAATATCGGATGTTCTAATAATAATCTACGCTGTTGCTTTGATATTGAATTATATTTAACACCGTATCTATTTCTAGGGTATGGACCTCCAGTCCTTTGAATATTAGGATATTTTTTATTATATGCCATATACTATTTATCATGAAACATTTATGCTATAATTTATATAATTAATATAAAATTTATACATATGATCCAAGCTTTATTTACTGAAAAATACAGACCTAAAAATCTACAAGATTTAATATTACCCGATATGGTAATGAATAAATTTAAAGATGGTTTAACACAAAATACTTTATTGGCAGGAAGTGCTGGAACTGGTAAGACTTCAACTGCAAAGGCTATTGTACAACAGTTTGAATTACCATATTTGTATATTAATGCTTCTACAGATACTTCGGTTGATGTGATTAGAACCAGAATTACAGATTTTTGTTCTACTATGTCGATTTTAGATGATCGTGATAAATTTAAGGTAGTTATTTTAGATGAGGTTGATGGTGTATCTGACCAATTCTTTAAAGCTCTTAGAGCAACAATGGAGCAATTTGCAAGTAATAGTAGATTTATTGCTACATGTAACTATATTAATAAGATACCAGATCCTATATTAAGTAGATTTGAAGTAGTTAACTTTGATTTTAATAAAGATGAAGAGGTTGAATTAACCAAGAAGTATATTCGTAGAGTATATGATATTTGTGGTAAAGAAGGAATGACTATAGAAAAACCAGCACTTGTTGAATTTGTTCGTAGAAACTTTCCAGATTTAAGAAGTACTCTTAATAAATTACAGGGTTATAAATCACAAGGTACTACTAATATTACAGTTGAAGATGTTAAAAAATTCAACTCAGTTTATAAGGATATATTTGAATTAATATTTAATGAAACTGATCCAGTTAAAAACTATCAATATTTAGTAGGAGAATATTCTAATAGAGTTGATGATGTTTTACAAACTTTAGGTGAAGAGTTTATTGAATATATTCAAACTGAAAAGCCTAATGCAATTAGGTTTATTCCACAGATTGCAATTGTAGTGGCAGAACACCAAGCACAAAGAACTTTAGTAATTGATGCTGTAATTACAATGCTTTCTTGTGTATATAAAATTCAAGAAATAGTTAGACAATAATTTTTATTTGTCATTAAAAATAGTTATATTTGTATATAACATAAAACTAATATTATGAAATTAGCAAAACATACTTTATTAATTGATGGTAATTACTTCCTACATAGTAGATTATTTGTATTACCAAGAAAAAAGGGTACTCAATTACTAGGAGACCATAAGAGCCAATCGCAATTAATGCGAAAGTTATCTATTGACTTTGCATCAGAGCTGCGTAAAATGGCACCATTCATTGATCAGGTAGTTGTTGCTGTAGATGCTAAATCATGGAGAAAGGATCTTTTTCCAGATGCACAATATAAAGGTACTCGTACGCATGATGATTCTATTAACTGGAAAGCCGTATTTGATGTATATACTAAATGGCAAGAACTATTGGCTAAGCAAGGTGTTGTTATTCATAGAATTAATGGTGCAGAAGCAGATGATGTTATCTTTGGTTGGTCAACTCAATTAAATAATGAAGGTAAAAACTGTATTGTATGGACTGGAGACCGTGACTTAATCCAACTAGTTAATTATAATACTGCAATGGATGCTTATACTCTATGGTATTATAATAGTAAACGTAAATTAATTACATTTGATGGATTTACAAATCTATTAGATAGTGATATGCAAGATACATTAACTAATGAAGAGTTATTATTTGATATGTCATCAACAAATGCTATGGGTAGTAAATTAGTAGATGATATTAAATCGTGGTCAGATAAAAATAATATACAGTTTGAAAGTGTTAATTGTGATGAATTTATTTTTAGTAAGATTTTACAAGGTGATAAAAGTGATAATATAAAGAGTGTTGTTAACTGGACTAAAACTGCAAAGTCTGGTCGTATCATGAATTATTCTATTAGTGAAAAGATTTCATTTAAAGTATTAGATCAATTTACAGCAGAGAATGGTGAATTTAGAATCGATATGTTTTTCAATCAAGATTATTTAGATAAAATAGTTAATATAATTCATAAAGTTGTTGGTAAATCTACTATTGAGGATATACGTACTAGATTTAATCAAAACTTAGATTTAATGTTATTACATTATAATACTATTCCAGAAGCAATACAAAATGAAATATACAAGAGTATCGAATCAGATTTAAATATTAAACCTAATTTTAAAGTTTTATCTAAGATGGAAAGTATATTAGAAGGTACTGAATGGCTGGAAAGGAAAGGAGATAGTGCACCTTCGGGCTATGACCCATTTGCTGGTTTAACACCAACTCCAAAAAATACTTGGCAGGGAGATAATATAAATACTAGTAAATTATTTTAAGGTAAAAATATGTTAGACGAAACAAAGCTATTTGATTTTATAAAAATAATGTTCACAAAGCCGGGTGAATATAGTAAGATAAAAAATTATAATAAAAAGAGACACCACTTTATGGTAAATCGATTCTTTGCTATTAAATTTCCTGCAAATGCTCAATTATTTAACCGAAATGGGATTAATCCAATAGCAGTTATAGATAGCTGGTCTTTGGTTGCTGCAAGATTTAAAAGTGTACCATTCTGGATTTATACTAAAACTAAAAAATCAAATAAAAAATCAAATAAAAAATCAAGCAAATATATACCTAGTGATGAAGTAATTAAAATATTCATCGATAAAAATGAAATCGGTATTCGAGAATATAAAGAACTCGAAAAATATGCCAAGGATGATTTATATACACAACTAGAGTTAATTGAAAATTCAATTAAAGTATATTAGCTAGATTTATGAAGATATTAGAATTAAATTCACTTCCAACATCTATAGATGTTACGTTATACCGATATAATTATATAGATAATAAATTATGGGTTCAAATAAAAAATCAATTAGACTATATTGAAGTTAATAAAACTTCTGTTTTAGTATCTAAGGATCAATTGAATTTAATTTTATTACAAAATTATAAAGATGATCTTAATGCAATAAATTCTACAGGATCTAAGTTTTTTCATAATAGAGTAAATACTATATATTTTATATGGATGCTTCTTAAAGACATGAAAAATCTAAATTATCTTAAAATATCATTAAATACTGATAAATCATATACTAGAATATCTACCGATAGCGATGGTGCTAAAACTATTGATTTTGATTTTAAGATATTAACAGCTACTCTTAGACTTTCTGATATTTTTGAATATGATGAAATAAATATAATTAATTCAGCTTTATATAAATTAAATATACTCCAACAAAATGAACCATATATCAATATAGGTGCATTAAAATTAATAGATATTGTTGATACTTATTTAGTTGAATTAGAACAAAATAATGAAGATCATACAGAATCATTTTCAATCATATCAGAGTTCCTAGAATTATTTACTTATAAAATAGAAAGAGATAATCCATTAATTCTTTTAATAACCGACTATTAAAATATTAGATATATAGATTAAATAAATCTGTATACATTGAAAATATTAAAGGATTTTGGTAAACGAGAAGCATTGATTTATATTATAGTATTTCTATGGATATCATTAGGTATTATGGCTTTTTGGAGAGGCGCTAGTCTTTCTGACTTAGCAGTATATTTTGGTTCATTGACTACATATGCTGCTACTTATATTTGGGCTGAAAGTAAAAGACCTAGTGTTAAAACTGGTATTTTAAAACCAGGACCATCTTCGAGGAGAGAAATAATGATATATGCTATGGTTTTTATATGGGCAATTGCTGGTATAGTTGCAATTTGGTTTGCGGCTAACTTAGAAGAATTATCAGTTTACTTCTTTTCATTAACAGGTTTTGTAACATCTTGGTTAGCTGGAGAAGCTTATAAACCAGAAGATAGAATTAATAAAAAATAAATTAAATGGTAACAGGATATACTGCAACTGAATACGGTGATTACTTAATAGCATCTTTACAAGAACCTTACTATAATACAGTAAAAGTATTAGATTGGGAAATTATAGCAGGTGTGCAAAATTCTACAACTATCGGGACTGTTAGTACTACGGCTGGTTCAACCACACTTTTAGGTACTGGTACAGATTTTACAGTATTTTCAGCTGGTAATGAAATTATTTTAGGAAATACAACTTTTGAAATCGCTAGTATTAGCGCTCAAAACGTATTAGAACTAACAGTAGCACCAACTTTTACGACAACTAATTTAGAATATTATCTACCGGTTAATGATAATAATAAATTTGAATATGAATATAGATGGTCACATACTAATAGTGAGTTTTCGGAGTTTAGAGAATTAAATGAAGGTATTTCTATTGGAGATATCAAGTCATTAATATTTGATCCATCAAAACCGCTATGGATTGATATAAAGGCTGAGGTTGCATCATTATCTGCAGGCCATAGTATTTCAATCATATCAGTTACATTTACCTTAGAAACCGAATCAGGTGTAATAGAAAGCTGCCCACAGTTTTGTGTAGAATGTACTGATCCGTTTGCAATGGATGGTTGTGCTAATATTAAAGTTTCATGTGATACAGATACATTTAATCCTTATCAATTAACTAAAAGTGCAACAATCTATAAACAATTAGTAGGTATTACTAATAATATTTTTGGACATGATGTAACTTATTTTAGAACAGAATCTGATTCTAGAACTGAAGATATTATTCTTATGGAATATTCATTACATAATGTAGTTGAAAAGGGTACTATTAAGATTTTAGTACCAGACAATGAATTTCCAGATGAGGCAAATACATATGATATTTTTGGTATTGAATTCGCAGAGTTTGAAATCCATATTGTAGCAGAAGAGTTTGAACGAGTTTTTGGATTAGGTAAAACACCTCGTAATAAAGATTATATGTACATTCCAATTATTAATAGAATGTATGAAATAGAATCTATGTCCCTTGCCGATGAATTTAATCGAGATCATTCTTATTGGAGAGTTAAATTAGTTAAATATCAAGACAGAACTTCAGTTATTAAGGGACAATTTGAAGATGACACAGATGCTTTAGTAACAGGAGTAGAAGAAATATTTGGTGAAAGACAAGCCGAGGAAATGGAGAAGGATACAAATCCTCAACAATTCCAAACGGTTTCTACATTATATCGAGATGGTATTAGACAATTTGCAGATAAAAGTTTATCTATTATCGATTATGATTTAAAAAATAGATGGACTGTTATTAGTAAAAATTACTATGATTTAAAAAATATAACTACTAATAATACTGCAATTTTATATACAGTTCCTTCTAAATTAAGTTTAACTGAAAATTTAGGAATTAGCTTATGGTTTTCACCGCAGTTTAACAGTACAGATACTACAGAGTACGTTCTATTTGGTGATATCGCAGCTATTGGTGGATTTAAAATTTATATTAGTAATACTAAATTAAAAGTTGTAGTAGGTTCAATAGAACATGAATTTAATCATGGCTTAACTTTTAGTAATAGTAGTTGGTATGGTTTAATTTTAAATATTAGTAATACATTCTTACAATTAAGTACTTCTATTTATAAATTAGATTCAACAAATAATCAAGGTATGGTACCAGGTCAAAGACCTCAAGATGCTTCTAACAATTTAATTCAAGAGTATACAAATACTATAGAAATGCCACAAGAGTTAATTTGGAATCCAAATGAAAATTATCATCTAAGAGGTAATAATACATATATGACTAATATTAGAGTGTTTAAGAAAACAATCGAACTTGAACAGCACCATAATATTTTAAATCAATACGTTGTTAGAGATAATCAATTATCTAATTTGATTGATAATGCTATTCCAAGCTTAGGATACCAAAAATTTTACAATGCAAGATAATATGATATATAGCTTATAAACTATATTATAATATTATATGTCAGACGAAAAGAATATTAAATCACAGGCCGAAGATATCCGAAAAGAATTAGATGATTTAATTGGCGGAAATAGTCCAATTGAAGAAACTGTAAATACAGACCCGGAACTTCCGGCTAAAAGGGAAAAACAGCGACTTCCATCGTATACAGAACTTAAAACTTCTTCTAGTAAAAGAGCACAAAAAACTATTACTTCATTAATGAAGTTTTATTTAGATAGCGATATTATTGAGAAAGATGAATATATCCAGGCTAAAAAGAAAATAGATGAAATGACAATGAGTTCTTTGATCTATCAGCTACAAGCAGGAGAAAGAGCATTAACAACCCTATTACAAACAATAGAAGATGGTGATATTGCACCTAGAATGTTTGAAGTATTAGCGACCTTACAAAAATCAATGTTAGATATTATTAAGTCGCAAACAATGTACTTAATGGCAGCCGAAGAAGGTACTAAACGTATTGCTAGAGATATTGAATTATATCGTAAACGTGAAAATACCAGAGAAATTTCTGAAGCAAGTGGTGGTCAACAAACTAGTGATACCACACAGCGAGGGACTAAAGATTTAATGCGAATGATTCGTAGTGGTATTGATGGTGCTATTGATGAAGAGATTGAAGATATAAACATAGAAGAATAATATGGGAGATTCATATGTAGGAGATAATCGTTGGATACCAAAGGGTGAATCCGAAGAAGCTGCCGCTAAATTAATCTGGTCAACTAAAAGTGTTAATGAATTACTATTGGCACTAGATAAAGGATATAGACCTAAAGTACCTCTGCCTTTTTATGAAGGTAAACAGTTTCTTCGTAAAGGTAATATTGTTTTTGAATATACCGAAGCTGAAATTACAGAATTAGCTAAATGTGCTAATGATATTGTGTATTTTGCAGAGAAATATGCGGTAGTAATGACAGATAATGGAGTACAGCAAGTAAAGTTACGAGACTATCAAAAACAGATGTTACGAGATTTTCAACACAATCGCTTTAATATAGTTTTAGCGTCACGCCAGATGGGTAAAACGGTAACAGCTTCTATTTTTAACGCATGGTATATTACTTTTAATTATGATAAAACAACTCTATTACTTGCTAATAAATCTGAATCAACAAAGGAAATTATAGATAAAGCCAAGGTAGTAATAGAAAACTTACCATTCTTTATGAAGCCTGGTATTATTAAATATGACGTAATGAACGTTAGATCTGATAATGGATGTCGTTTAGTTGGACAATCAACTACTGCTAAATCAGGTATTGGTTTTACGATTCATAATTTATATCTTGATGAGTTTGCACACGTTCACCCAACAATTGTAGATTCTTTTTATGAAAATGTTTATCCAACACTATCTGCTTCTAAGATTTCTAGAATTAATATTACTTCTACGCCAAATGGTTTTAATAAGTTTTATGAGATTTATTCAGAAGCTGAAAAAGGTAATAATGAATATGTAGCAACTAGAATTGATTGGTGGCAACATCCAGATCGAGATGATGCTTGGTATAAGCGAGAACTTGGAAACTTAGGTTCAGAAGAAGCATTTAATAGACAATACGGAAATGAATTTACAAGTTCTTCTAGTTTATTATTAAGCCCAGGAACAATGAAAAATTTAAGAAGTAATGCTAAAAAGTTTAAATGGTATGACTTTGAAGAATTTGATAACATCCATATCGATACAAAAGGCTATTTAGGATTTGATCCAGACTGGGATGTAGAAGATGCTGCTAATAGCCAAAGATACTATCTATTTTCAGTTGATATTGCAGAAGGAAACGGCGGAGATTACAGTGTAATTAATATGTTTGAGATAGTACCGATGGGAGATGATGATATTAGAAATTTTGTAAGTCCGGGTGCTATGTATGATTTCTTTAAATTAAAACAAGTAGGTGTATTTAAAAGTAATGAACATCCTATTGAAGATTTTGCAAAGATATTATATACATTAGCGATTGACATTTTTAATTCGGAAAATACAAAGTTAATAATCGAATATAATACTTATGGTAGTATCTTATTAAAATACTTAAGTACGGTTTTTCCAGGTAGAAATGACTTTGAAGATGAAATGGTTTTAAGGTTTAAACACCGACATGATGCCAAGACTTTAAAACCAGGAATTAGATTAAAATCCGATAATAAATCAGTCTTTTGTCAAAACTTTAAGAAGCTAATAGAGATGAACAAGCTAAAACTATCAGATATAGATACTATTCAAGAAGCTAGTTTATTTGGAGTATTAAAGAATAATAGTTATGGTGCTCAAATGGGACATGATGATATTATTATGACAGCCATTACGGCAACCGAATTTTTTGGAACTACTGATTATGCAGATTATGTAGAAGAGCTATTAGACATAATAGATCCAGAGAAACATACACTAATGGAAGAAGTTTTGTATAAAGAAAGTGATGTACAAGGAGATTTACAGTTTGATATTTACGATTTATTGTAAATCTATATAAAGTACAAAGATTACACAGATATATAATAAAAGAAAAAAAATAAAAATAAAATTATGGCACTAAGTCCGCAATTATTACAATTTAAATCTAGTGGAGTTTACAGATTAGAATTCGATAAGTCTCAGACTGCGAATATTAATGTTGATACACTAAGATTAATTGTAGGTCACTCAAGAAAGGGACCTTACAACACACCAGTTTTAATCGATAACACTGAAAACTTCAGAAATGTTTTTGGTTCAATTGATAGAAACTTAGAAAGAAAAGGAATGTTTTTCCACAGATCTGCTATTGAAGCATTATCAAGAGGACCAATCCTAGCTTTAAATGTTAGTTCATTTGGTGAAAATGATAAAGGTTACTATGCACAACCAATTACAAATGGTTCAGTTGATAGTTTACCAGCACTTTCTAATCAAAAAACAGAGTATTCTAAATTCTTTGATATGGATAAGTTTATGACACCATCTGATTCTAAAATTTTAGAATTATCATCTACTGATAATCAATTACTTAACTTTGTTAATATCAAACAGTCTGGAATTACAGTATTTGTAAGAAAGGCACAAGATGTAGCAGAATTTGATATAACAGCTAGAGAATGGTATGGTGCTGGTGAAGTACCTGCATTTATGAATGACTTTGATTATATTTCAGATTTCATGATCGATGTTTTCGTATTTAAAGGCGAATTTAACCCAGCTGATATGGATACAGATCCAGTATATGGTGCATTCTTTACAGATGAAGGTTTAGACAAAACAAAATTAGATCAATTCGCAAATTTACGTCAAGTAACTTTAGAAGCTCAATACACAGGTTCTATGATCCCAGGATTTAAAGATCTTGAAGGTAGAAACTTATACATTGAATCTATTATTAATGCAGAAGCTCGTAGAACTGGATTATTCTGTGCAGTTAACGAAGATGCAGTAATTGATGAAGATGGAACTGGATTAGATTTAGTTGGACATTCAGTAGATTCTACAAAAAATTATGAATTACTTTCATATATTACTGGAATAGCTGGTGAATCTAATGCTAGAGCAATTGCTTATGACTTTGAGGGTGGTGCTGGAACATATACAGTTAACGGTACGTCTTTTGAAATTATTACTACTGCAACATCTATTGATATCTCTGCTGGAGATTATGTAGAGGCTGCAACTGCAATTGGAGAAGACGATAGATTAGCAAAAGTATCGAGAATCGGTAAAGTAGTTACTGAGGCTATTGATGAAGTATTAGCAACACAAGAAGATGTAGATAATGGAGCTATAGGTGCCGATGGTAATCCTGTAACAGCAATAGGTGATGTAATTGTTGCCGGAGTTGCAGCATCATATGCTTTTACAATTTACTGTGACGTAGCACCTGCTGCAGCATGGGGTGGATATTACTATAAATCATTTGAGGATGCAACTTCAATTTACAAACCATTTGTATTAAAGGGTGCAGCTTTAGATCCTAAAGAAATTAGCGACTGTTTAAATACTTTAGTTGGTGGAAATGGAGTTTACAACACATTAATAGATAAAGATGCAATAGACTTTAGATACGTAGTTGATACATTCTCTTCTTATGATTCAACTGGAATTTTAAACAAAGCGCAATTATCTCAATTAGCAATGGACAGACAAAATGCTTCAGCTATTTTGAATGCACCAACTGTTGCAGACTTTAAAGCTTCATTTGACCCTTCATTTACAGATGCAAACGGAACTTTCAATACTGCATTCATTGCACAAGGAGGTAACTTAGATAAAAACCCAACTAAAATATATGCATTACCATCAATTCAAGATGGAGCAAACTACGCGTTCTATTATGGACCTGGTTTAATAGTTAGTGATAACGGTAAAGATATTATCGTTCCACCAGCTGCTTATGTAGCAAACAACTATTTAGACAAGTATACAACTGCCCTTCCATGGTCAATTGTTGCTGGACCACGTAGAGGTGTAGTATCTGGTATAAATGTTAAAGGAGCTGAATATTCTTTTGACAAATCAGATAGAGATGTTTTAGAGCCATTTGGAATTAACCCAATAGTTTTCCAAAGAGGTGTAGGTTTAACTATTACAGGTAACAAAACAGCACAACAATCAATTAAATCAGCACTTTCTTCAGCACATGTTAGAGAAGCTCTGATTTATATCCAAGAAGGTATTGCAGATATCTTAAAAGATTACGTTTTTGAATTCAACAATGTTCAAACTCGTTTAGAAATTAAGACGGTTGTAGATTCTTTTATGGAAAGTGTAAAACAAGATGGTGGTGTATTTGAATACAGAAACATTATGGATCAATCAAATAATACAAATGATGTAATTGACCAGAATTTCGGTATTATAGATACATATGTTGAGCCAGTTAAAGGTTTAGAAATTGTAGTTCATAGAACAACAGTCTTAAATACCGGGGAAATTTCAACAGGAAACTTTCTATAATAAATAATTAGATATATAAAAAAATAAAAACAATTAAACATGGCTTTACCACATTATTCACAAGATCAGACAAGCAGACAAGGTAGACAGTTTGAACCAGTACAGGCAAATTTGTTTGAAGTAACAGTACTTCCACCAGCGGGTGTTGCAGATGCACCTTTAATGATTCAACACGTAAACTCAATCGGCGGACTAGATCTTTATAAAGAAGTAGCTGCTGTTGAACAAAAATATAAGTTCTCAACTAGATCTTATGCAGGAATGCCTGATGCAACAACAGTTGATGTGAATATTAACTTTTCACTTAACTTAAATGATGCAAATCAAGCATACTTATATAAATCAATGAGACAATGGTATAATAACCAATACAATCCACAAACTGGAGAATTAGGTTTAAAAAAGGATTACGTTGGAACTATTGTAATTGTACAGTTCAACCGAGCAGGTGATATTTATAGAACAGTAACTTTAGAAGATTGCTTTATTACTTCTGGATTACCATTTACAAATGAACTTAGTTATGAGACAACAGATGCTCAACAACTAGAAGTAACTTGGAGATGTGATACCTGGAGAGAAGTATTAGCTTAAGATAATTATCATAAAAATAGGGTTTTTAAGTAAACCCTATTTTTTTATGAAACAAAAATATAATATAATAGTATAATAATAATAACATGGATAAATTAAATAAGAAATTACAAGTTCTTTTATCTGAAGATGAAGTTACTACTATCAATAGAATTATTTTAAATGAAGCAATAGAACTTGGTGAAAGACCGATTTCAATTTCAGCATTTATTAGACAAATAATTAGAGATGAAATTGACAGAAAATCTGATAATTTAAAAGAATGGAAAAAAGATAATTTAAGAAAACTCAAAAAGAAATAATTAATGAATAGCGAAGAAAACAACAATTTAAATGACGATTATAAAAAAATCGTTGAAAGTGCTGAACAACCACAAGAACGTGAGGATTTAGGCCGAGTTGACATGAATAAATTTAAACCACAAGAAGCACAAGAAGCTGATTTTGTGTTAGGTTATCATAATATTCCAAGCATAGATTTACCATCAGGTGGAATGTTTTATCCTAAAGATACTCAAATTTCTATTCGTAGTGCTAAAGTGGCTGAAATTAGACATTTCTCAACTATTGATGAGAATAATGTATTAGATGTAGATGATAAATTAAATTCAATTGTAGAATCATGTACTAGGGTTACTTCTAATAAAAAGAGACTATCCTATAAAGATTTATGTGAAGAAGATCGTTTTTATCTAATCCTATCAATCAGAGATTTAACTTTTCCAGAGCCAGAGTCTCAGTTAACAGTTGAACATAAAGATAAAAAAGGTAAAAAGCACACTGTTGAAATTAAGAAAGATTACTTTCAGTATTTTAACATTCCAGACACTCTAGATAAATATTACGATGAAGATAAAAGAACTTTCTTAATTGAGACTAAGTCATTTGGTACTATCGAAATGAGACCTCCATCAATCGGAGTAATGCAAAAGATGACTGAATATATTAAAGACCGTCAAGAGAAAGGTGAAAACATAGATCAATCAGTATTACAGGTAATGCCATACTTAGTTCATGAATGGAGAGGTTTTACCGAAAAGGATATTTTCAAGTTTGAAATTGAAATGAATAGTTGGACAAATAAAAAATACAGTTTAATTTATAAACTAGCAGAACAAATGAAGGTTGGAATTCAACCTGAAATGAATGTGCAGATTGGGGATGTTGAGGAGGTCGTCCCAATTAGCTTTCGCGATGGCATCAAATCTCTTTTCATTGTTCAAGATATCGCTGGAGAACTTCTTTAAAACGAAGTTTTACATTTATCTTCACCTTCATATGCAACCTTCAGAACTGGAGGCCTTGGAATACTATGAATTCCACTATTTAATGAAGGACTTGGCTGACTACTTGAAGAAAAAGAATGAAGCTGAAGGCGGTCAACAAGAACAAGGTAACGACATGATGAGCAAGATGAAAATGCCGAACATGAAAATGCCAAGTATGAAAATGCCAAAATTATAAAATAAAGGTCCTAGGACCTTTATTTTTTTGATATATAGATTACAAGTAAAAGAACTTTAAACTTTATATGAAATTATTATTAGCACCTTTAGCTAAACTAGGCAACCTTATTGAAGAAGAAAAGAAGCTGGTTGAGGAAATTCACTCAGTATTAACAGTGGATTTAAAGCGTGCTTCGACTGAAACTCATAAGGAGCTAAAGCAACATACAGTATTATTAGGTGAAATTAGAGATTTATTAAAGGCTCAAAATAAGCGTCAAGAATCAGAATCTTCTGGTAAAGCACCAAAGGTAAATCTACCAGGCATAAAGGGTGGAATAGGTGCAGGGTTTGCGATTGTTGTTATGGCCGCGGCTTTAGTGGCTGCTGCGGGTATTTTTAGTGTGATGCCGTCTGTAGCTCCAGTACAATTATTAACTGCTTTAGCGGTTGGTGGTATCATGTTAATATTAGCCCCAATTTTTGTAAAAATAAGTGATTCTTTCGAAAGAAGTTCTGCTAGATTACTATTAGATAAAGTAACTGGAAATAAACTTGGAGATGCCTCTTTAAAGGGTATGATGCAAACTATGGGTACTGTTGGTTTAGCTGTAATTGGAATGTCTATTGTTACAACGTTGGCGGCTAATATATTTACATTATTACCTTCTAGTTTATCAGGAACTCAATTTTTAGTTGCCTTAGCAACTGCAGTTGTACTTATACCACTAACGGCAGCAACTAGTCTAATTATAATAGGATTAAGAAGATCAAAATTAAAACTAAATAAGAGTGGATTACAGCAAGTTGCAATCTTACCCTTAATAGTATCTGCAATGGCTTTAGGTATTGTTGGAGCTGCTTATGCATTTAGACTTTTACCTAGTGAATATGCTACATTACCCGATATTGGTTGGGTGATTAAAACTAGTCTTATTTTATTTGCTTTTTCTTTTGCATTTGCTAAAATTGCAAAAGCAGTTAAAAAATTAAAAGCAAAAGATTTATTAATGATTGCTTTAGCTATGCCAGTAATTGCATTGGGTATTATTTTAACAGCTAAAGTATTTACAATGATGCCAGGTGAAGATGATTTTAAATCACCACCCTTAAAATGGGCAGCTAAAGCAGGTTTAGCAATCTTAATATTTTCAATACCATTTGCAGTTTTAGCAACTTTTGGTAAAATTAGTAAAAGAAATCCAAAAGAACTAGGTATGGTGGCTTTAGGTATGGCTGCGATTGCAGGTGCGATTGCAGCGACTGCATGGATTTTTTCAGTTTTACCAGATGAATATAAATCACCACCCCTAGATTGGTCTATACGGGCAGGGTTAGCGGTATTGGGATTTGGTACTGCATTTGCTCTAATTGGATTAATAGTAAATAAGGTAGGGAATATCGCAAAATTTGTAATAGCAGGTGCGCTTTCCGTTATTGCAATAGCCGGAGCGATTCTAGCGACTGCCTGGATATTTTCATTTTTACCTGGGACATATGTTGCTCCTCCAATGGACTGGGCTGTTAGTGCAGCACTTGCAATTGGAATATTTGCTATACCATTTTTAATCATTGGTGCCATTGCTAGTTCAGGTGTTGGAGCCGCTGGTATTGCTCTAGGTGCATTAGGAATGATATTAATTGCCGGTACGATGTGGGTAGTTGCCTGGATTTTTAGTAAACTACCAGATTTAAGTGCAATCTCTAAGAATTTTACAGATGCCATTATGTATCCAGTTAATTCTATGATTGATGCCCTAAATAGATTCAAAAATGAAATTGGAATTGAAAACATGTTACCTATGGCTGGTGGTATTTTAGCCATTGCTGGTAGTTGGTTAGCATTAACCGCAGCTTTAGCCGGTGCTGGGATTGGAGATGTTGTAAATAAAGGTACAAGTTTTATAGGAGGTCTTATTGATAAAGGTGCAAAAGCTCTTAATATTGACAATAAAGTAGATACACCACTTTCTATTTTAGATAAATTAATTGAAAGAAAGGCAGGCATTCAAGCCTTAGCTAAACCAATGGACATACTTGGAAAAACCTATAAAGTTATTTCAGCATATACAGATTCAGTAGTTCGAGGTATTGGAGCGTTTGTACCATTCTTAGATGAAGATAACTCTGAGTATTTTACAACTAGTGCGACTGCAGCTGAGAAATTAGCAACCGCTTATCAAAAAATTGGGAAAGCAACTGAAACTATGAATGTAGAAGCCATTAAAGAATCTCGTTATATGTTTGAGGCTTTAACCAGATTGGCTGAAGCAGATGGCGAAGATGCATTAACGGTTTTTGCAGAAAAGCTAATGGTAGCAGTAGAAGAACTTTCAGGTACAGTAGAAAACTTACAAAATGCAGTAGGTGAACAATCATCGGGTATTAAAGATGTAGTTGGTGGTTTATTAAATAAAGTAACTGATAAAGTAAAAGAAGTTACAGGAGCTGCTGGTGATAAAGCAACAGAAGGAACTAGTACTGATATGAGTGAGGTAGTTGAGCTATTAGGTGAAATAGAAGAAAGATTAAATAGACCGCTTAGAATAATCGCAGAATAATCTAATAATGAAACAATATTGTTAGATTATGTATAATAAAAAAATAATATTATGCACGGAACTTTTACTGAAAACATATTTTTAAACCTAGATTCATCTAAAAAAACTACAGATGGATATTTACTTAAAGGATGGGTAGGATCACCACTTGGAAAGATTTCGTATATTACAACTAATACTAATGAATCTATTTCTGTAAAATTTACAGATAGAGAAGATGTATTAAAAATTTATCCAGATTTTAAAACTGCTGAAAAATTAGGGTTTGAATTTAAATTAAAAAATATAGAAGCAGATTTATCAGTTACTATTGATGGCCATCAATATGAAATAGGATCATTATACCCAAAAATTATTGAAAAATCAGGGTTTATGCCTAGAACTGATAAAGATATTATTGTAGTTGATGATTTTTATGCAGATCCAGATGCTGTTAGAAAATTTGCAATGAATAATCTAGAATTTAATCCTTCTGATTACCATAAAGGACAAAGAGCTAATCAAAGATTTATTTTAGAAGGTACTAAAGAAAAATTAGAAGAAATTATTGGCCGAGAAATCTACAATTGGAATCATGATGGATATGCAAACGGTATATTTCAATTTTGTACTGCAGATCAACCAATAGTATTTCATATAGATAGTCAGATGATGGCTGCAATGGTTTATCTTACACCAGATGCACCTGTTTCTACAGGAACTGCAATGTATAAAAGTAAAACAACTGGATTAAGATCATTCCCGGATAATACTAGAAATACAAAATTATATGAAGATACATTCAAAGGTCTTAGTGAAGGATATAATTTTTATGATTCAACTCAATTTGAAATGGTAGATACTGTTGGTAATGTTTATAATAGATTAGTTATCTTTAATTCATCTAATATACATGCTGCTACCGAATATTTTGGAGATAATATTAAAAACTCTAGGTTTTTTCACATGTTTTTCTTTGACGTAAAATAATAAAATTAATTTAATATGATAAATAGAGATTCAATAATAGAAAGATTACTAGAACAAGGCCACATTGTAATAGCATGTGCTGATAGAATATTAAATAAGAGGGGTGAGTATTTACAGGATATAGAAGATTTACGTAGAGATGGTAATATATCAACCAGTGAGGCCTTAACACTTATTAAAGATACCAATCTTTTTGAAAATCCATATAGACCAGAACCAATACTAGCACCTCCATATCCATATCAATGGTTTCCAGATACTACAGGAACTCCACCTCAAATTTATTGTCAAACAACTTCACATGATTAATGTATCAGTATAGAGCAAGAGTTAATAGAATAATAGATGGAGATTCAATCGTCTTAGATATTGATTTAGGATTTGATACCTGGTTAAACAATCAATCTGTTAGGGTTTATGGAATTGACACTCCTGAATGCAGAACCCGTAATCTTGACGAAAAAGCAAGAGGTTTATTAGCCAAAAACAGAGTAAAAGAACTTTTAAATAAAGGTGATATTGTAATAATCAATACCTTTAAAGATAAGGGTGGTAAATTTGGTAGGATATTGGCTAAAATAGAAAATCCAGATGGTATTGATATTGGTGAATGTTTATTAGAAGAACATCTGGCTGTAAAATACTATGGACAATCAAAATCAGAAATAGAACAAGAACATCTTAATAATAGAGATATTTTAATAACTGAAGGAATATTTATACCAAATGAAAGTTAACAAATTTAAAATAGAAGGTTTAATAGAATTTATACCAAACACCTATAAAGACAGTCGAGGTGAATTTACAGAAACATATAATCAACAGTTAATGACATCACTCGGATTGACTAAAATGTTTGTACAAGATAATCAATCAATTTCACACAAAGGTGTCTTTAGAGGTATTCATTTACAAGAAGGCTGGAGTGCTCAAGGAAAATTAGTTAGAGTTTCTAGAGGTAGTGTGATTGATTTTGCGGTTGATTTAAGAAAAGATTCTCCAACTTATGGTCAATGGCAATCTTTAAAATTAACTGCAGATTTAGGAAATCAATTTTATGTTCCAGCTGGTTTTGGTCATGCCTTTTTAGCATTAGAAGACAATACAACCTTTTGCTATAAATGTACTAATTTATACGATCCAAGTTCTCAAGTATGTATTAAATGGGATGATGAAGATTTAAATTTAGATTTAGAATCTTATATAGATTGTGATATACATATCTCACCAAAAGATTTAGAAGGAATTTCACTTAATGAATATACCAACTTATGATAATTTATATGGAAGTTACTATCAATCTAATTGCTAGTAAATCAGGTATTAAAGCTGCTAAAAAAATTGCAGATTTAGGAAAATTGAAACAAACTGAAAAATCTAAGTATATTATTATAAATAACTAAACATGGAAAAATTTA
>Ga0209653_1001232_pt1 | contig 20937 bp, 18 predicted proteins | sample SaaInl6LU_22_DNA_FD_184644 | JGI IMG/M metagenome (GOLD analysis project Ga0209653, IMG submission 184644) | Marine microbial communities from expanding oxygen minimum zones in the Saanich Inlet - ESP_116LU_22_DNA (SPAdes) (version 2) | ecosystem: Environmental > Aquatic > Marine > Intertidal...
CAGGAAAACAATTGTCTCAAGAAAACTCATCAAAAAAGAAAATTAATTACAAGGATTCCGGAGTTGATATTGACGCTGGTGAAAGTTTAGTTGAAAAAATCAAACCTTTTGCAAAAAAAACTTCACGACCTGAGTTGCTCGGATCAATTGGTGGATTTGGTTCTTTATTTGAAATACCCAAGGGGTATAAGCAGCCTGTGATTGTCTCTGGAACCGATGGCGTGGGGACTAAATTAAAATTAGCAATTGAATTAAATCAACACAAAACAATTGGTCAAGATTTAGTTGGAATGTGTGTAAATGATATTTTAGTTCAAGGGGCTGAACCGTTATTTTTTCTTGATTACTATGCCTGTGGAAAATTAAGTGTCGACCATGCAGCAGAAGTGATAGAAGGTATTGCAAAGGGATGTGAGCTTTCAGGCTGCACCTTAGCCGGGGGCGAAACGGCTGAAATGCCGGGGATGTATCATGAGGGAGATTATGATTTAGCTGGCTTTGCTGTTGGTGTCGTTGAAAAAGATGAAATAATTGATGGCACTGAAGTTAATGAGGGTGATGTGCTAATAGGAATAAAATCATCTGGACCTCATTCAAATGGTTATTCATTAATTCGGAAAATAATAGAAACACACCAGATTGATTTAACTAAAACAATTAATGGTGAGAAAATATCTGAACATTTGATGAAGCCAACCAGACTGTATGTGAAGTCAATTTTAAATTTAAAATCACAAGTAACCATTAAGGCAATGTCTCATATAACGGGCGGGGGGCTTACAGATAACCTACCAAGAAGCTATCCAAATCATTTCAAAGCTGAAATACTTCAGGCAAGTTGGCAATTTCCTGAGATATTTAGATGGATACAAGAAAAAGCTAATCTGGATTTATCAGATATGTATCGAACTTTTAATTGTGGAATTGGTTTTGTAATTATTGTTGATAAAAAAGAAGTCGATCAATCTATACACATCCTTAAAGAGCTTGGAGAAGAAGTTGTTCAGCTTGGGTCTATTAAAAAAAGAGAGCTGAATGAAGATCAAGTTATTTATATTTAATATATTATTTAGCTCTTCCTTATTTGCAAATGTATTACCACCTGACATTAATCTTATTTATGAATTGAATTTTGAACAACAGCCTCTAGGCTTAATTGAGATTAACTATAAAAAAACTAAGGATAATTACCTCATTTCAGCGACTTCAGATTTCAAGGGAGCTCTACTTTTAATGGGTAATTATCAAATTATTAGTCGAGGACGCGTTGATAAAAATCATTTTATTCCTGAATCAATTGAAAGAAAAAATCTTAAAAAAAATAAAATTATTTCATCTCAAATTGACCATAAAAATAATTTAATACAAATTAAAAGTAAAAATAAAGCAAAAGAATACAAACTACAAAACAATACCCAAGATATCTTAAGTTATTTTTTTGAGATTAGCGCCTTAAAGAATTTACCAAAGCAGATTGATTTTAATATACTAGACTCTCATGATTACAAAAAGTACAGCTATCTCATGCAAGGTCATGAAAAAATAATGATTAATGATCGATTGGTTAATGTGATTAAATATGAGGGCAGGGTTAATGACGAAACACTAACGCATACGCTCTGGATTTCTCAAAAAAATCATATCCCTGTTCGATTAATTACACCTACCCCCATTGGACTTATTATTGACCAGGTCCTTTCAAAGGGAAATATTTTAAACCTGATTTAGAAAGACACTTTGAATAGATTTCTATTAGAAAAGACAAAAGAAGTTTTAACGGAGTATTCATCTTCAACACGTCCTGCTGATTCAATAATCAGTTACTTCTTTCGAAATAATAAAAATCTTGGATTAAATGAAAGATCTCAAGTTGCTGAATCATATTTCGGGGTTATAAGAAATCAACTTCTCTATCAAACAATTCTCGATTCCGACGATGTTGAAAAATTTATTCTATGCGACTTGTCAATGTCAGGAGAAATGACTGATGATGACATTCAAAAATTAAATCCAGATTTTTCTTTGACACAAGAGGCTTTGAAACAACAAAAAAATAAGATAACTGAGTTATGGATAAAATATAGCCTACCGCAGTGGATTTTTGATGAACTCAAGAAAACCTATGAAGCAAGTCAATTAGAAAAAGTTCTAGAATCCCTCGCATCCCCTTCTTATATCGATTTAAGAATCAACCTCATGAAAGAAAAAAATCGCGATGTAATTATGGATAACTTAAAAAATAATCTAAATCTTAACGAAAAAAAAATTCAGAGTACTCCCTTTAGTCCTATAGGTATCCGGCTTCCTCGGGGAACCCAGATTCAGAATTTAAAAATTTTTACAGATGGGTTAATTGAAGTCCAGGATGAGGGAAGTCAATTATTATCATACTTAGTTGACGCAAATCGTAACCACATGGTCGCAGATTTTTGTGCAGGAGCTGGTGGAAAAACTCTGGGGATTGCGGCATTAATGTCAGGGTCAGGAAGATTATATGCTTTTGATGTCAGTGATAAGAGATTAATGAACCTAAAAAAAAGATTTAAACGTTCAGGATTATCCAACGTAGTCAGTCATTTGATAAAGAATGAAAACGATATTCGAATTAAAAGATTAAAAGGAAAGTTTGATCGTGTGCTTATAGATTCTCCATGTAGCGGGCTGGGAACGATTAGACGAAATCCAGACTTAAAATGGAAACATGATCTAAGCACTTTAACTGAGTTACAAGAAAAACAATTCAATATCTTTCAATCAGCTTCTCGTTTATGTAAAGTGAATGGAAGGATAATTTATGCAACCTGCAGCTTCATGCCCCAAGAGAATGAGGATATTGTGAATCGGTTTTTACTCAACAATAATAATTTTAAAATTATCGACGTCCAATCCATTTTAGATAAATATCAAATACCCATGAAGATGGATACTTTTTTTAAGGTTAGATTTAATGAGCATAATATGGATGGCTTTTATGCAGCAGTCCTTGAGAGGGTAAGCTAATGAATGACTTGAATATAAAGATAGCATGGTCAGTTTTTTTCGCTTTGACGCTTGGATTTTTTTTACGATTCTTTCACATCGAGGTATTACAAAATTCATTAATCCCTATTTTGGAAATATTGGGGCAGGTTTTTATATTATTCTTAAAAATGATTATGATTCCTCTCATATTTTTTTCTTTAACAAGTAGTATTTCTTCACTTCAAGAAAACAAACAGTCATCCTTTTTATGGAAAGGGACACTGATCTTTTATTTTTCGACCATGGTTTTTGCAGTACTTCTAATGATGTTAGTCATGAATATATTTCAACCGGGTACTCATAGCGATATACAAAATATGACTAAACCCTTGATGACAGAATTTAACCAGCAGCCTTATGTATTTATGGATGGAATAAAATCCATCATTAAGAATCCATTTGAGGCCTTAGCAAGTGGAAATATTATGGCGATTGTAGTATTTTCAATTCTTTTTGGCTTGGCATTAAGATCAGATCGGGCATCAATAAAAAAAGTAAAAAATTGGTTTGATGGAATGTTTGATATCACCATGATCATCGTTAATAAGTTGATGGTCATAGCTCCTATTGGAATTTTTGCATTGTTATCTTTGTTAATTATTCAACAAGATCTAACAGTTTTTTTGAGCTTAGCCTACTTTATCTTGTTGGTCCTTGGGGTGATTTTTTTTCATGGCATCGTTTTTCTTCCACTGATATTAAAGACTTTTACACAAATTGGCATTGTTAATTTTTTTTCAAAAAGCAAAACTAACCTTATTACAGCATTCGCTACAAGTTCCTCTGCAGCAACTCTCCCAATTTCAATAAGTAATCTCGAAAATAATTTTAAAGTTGATCGAAAAGTTTCAAGATTTGTTCTCCCCTTAGGAGCAACGGTAAATATGGATGGAACAGCTCTATATGAAGCCGCCGTGGCTCTCTTTGTAGCAAATATTGTTGGGATCAATCTTGGATTGTCAGACCAAATATTTTTGGTATTTTTAGCCATGGCGGCATCTATTGGCGCACCAGCAATTCCAAGTGCAGGGATGGTTACTTTGGCCCTAGTTTTAGGCACATTAAATCTTCCTGTTGAATATATCGCCCTTTTTATTCCGATTGATCGCCTCATCGATACCTTTAGAACAACGGTTAATGTTGAGGGCGACTTAGTAGGCGCCTTGGTAATGAATAAACTTTTTAAAGCTTAATTTTTTTGATTAGATCGTAAGACAAGGAATATGCTGCGGGTATCACGACCAAAGTGAGTAATGTTGAGGATATCATCCCCCCAATAATTGCGACTGACAGCGGCCCATTCTCCTCAGACCCTGCCCCCACTCCAAACGCTGCTGGCAATAGGGCTAAAATTAATGTGAGTGATGTCATTAGCACAGGCCTCAGTCTTACGGGACATGCTTTTATTAGTGCTTCATCAATTTTATTTCCTTGGCTCACAAATTGATTGGTTAGGTCAACGAGTAAAATTGAATTTTTGGCGACCAAACCAACTAATAAAACAAGCCCAATCATGGAATAAATATTTAAACTATTACCGGTAAGCCACAATAGAAATACCCCACCAATAATTGCTAATGGTTGTGCGAGCATCACAATCAATGGTTGATAAAAAGAATTAAATAAGCTTGATAAAACCATGTATAACAAGACCGTGGCTAGAGAAAAAATAAAGATAATATTTGAAAAAGTTTTTCCAAATTCACGTGCCTGCCCAGAATATTTTATGCTGTATTCGCTAGGAATAATTTGATTACTTATGTTTTTAATTTGATCTATAGCTTCACCGAGAGGAATTTCTGGATTGGTATAAAAGTTAGCTGCATACTGTAATTCCTCACGAGCTATTATTGCAGGACCGAGTGTCTCTTTGAATTGAGTAAAATTATCAATCCTCACTAGCTCTCCAGTTTTAGAACGAATATAAATCTTGTTTAAGTCTTGAATATTATTAAAAGATCCTTCTTTTGCTTTTAGACGTATCTCATATCTTTGTCCATCTCCAGGTTCATCATTATATTTAGCGACATTAAAACCATTGCTTAAAATTGATACACTTTCAGCGATTTGCTCGGCAGAGATACCAAAAGAAGCTGCTTTTTCTCGATCAATATCTAAAGTCATTTGAGGAAGATTCAGCTGAAGATCGAGATCAATATTTCCGATGCCATCAATTTCTGATAACTTAGAATTAAGTTTATCTGCTAGTAAAGAAACATTTTCTATCCCAGGGCCAATGAGAGAGAATTGTAATTTTTCAGAACGATTACCCCGAGCAATTGAAACTCCAGCTGGGAAAGCTTTTACTCCAGAAAGAGTTGCAAGGTCATTTTTTAATAAATTCATAATTTCAGTTTGACTTTTATCACGATTATTTTTTTCTTTCAGACGAATACTGATATAGCCACGATTTACTTGGCCTCGACTACCAAGGCCAACTGATGAAAAAACACTTTCAATATAAGAATCATATTTTGCTATAACCGACTCAATTTCAATTAATTTTTGAACGGTGTAGTCCATATTAGAACCCAGGGGAGTTTTAAAGGTAACTGTAAAACGACTTTCATCTGTTTCAGGCACAAACTCTTTTTTGGCTTGCTTAAAAAAGAAACCAGAACTTAAAACTATTATTAAAGTTATAAGCAATATCTTGATTCGATGATCCAATACCCATTTTAAAAATAATCTATAGTTATTCTCTAAATTATTAAAAAATACGTTTAAAAAATTTAAATACTGTTGCTTTGTTTTTTTTTCCCGTTTTAGATATCTCGAACATAACATAGGAGTTAACGTTAATGAAACAATCAGCGAAACAAGAATACCGACCGTGACCACTACAGCAAAGGATTCAAAAAATTTACCAATAATCCCATCCATATAAATGACGGGAGCAAATATACTGACAAGAGCCAGAGAGGAAGCAATCACTGCAAAAACCACCTCACGACTTCCTTTAATGGCCGCTTCTGTATTATTTTTTTCAATATCTTGGTGTCTAAAAATATTTTCTAGAACAACAATAGCATCATCAACAACTACACCAATTAGGAGAATTAGTGCGAGTAAGGTCATGCTGTTAAAGGTATAACCCAGAAAGTACATGACCGCGATTGATCCAAAGAGTGAGATGGGAATGGCAATTGAGATGATCAAAGTCGATCGAATTGATTGCAGAAAGATAAATACGACCAGTGCAGCAAGCAAGGTCCCCTCGAGGATATGATCAATGAGAGATTTAATCATTTCCTTAATAAAAATCGAATCATCCGTTGAGATGTCTATGTTTAATCCTGGCGGCAAGTTAGGACGAATTTCTTCATCAATTTTCTTTTTGACTTTATCTATGATTTCAACAGTATTAGAGTTTGCAACTTTAATAATTCCAAGACCGATGGATGGATTATAGTTATATCTGGCAATCTGTCTGTAATCAGTTAAACCATCCTCAATATCAGATATATCTTTTAACTTAATGTTAGTTTTATCTCGAAAACCAACGACTAAGTTTTGCAATTCCTGAACTTTATGAAACTCTAAATCAAGCTTAAACATTTTTTCAGATTGATTTCGAACGAGATACCCACCGGGCAATTGGATATGTTCTTTTTTGAAAGCGGACTTTAAATCATCCGCTGTAATATTTAAAGCAACCATCTTTTCAAGATCAAGGTTGACTCTTACAGTACGATCCCGCCGACCTCCTAGAGTTACTTCCCCAACACCATCGATGGTTTCTATTTTTTTCTTTAATATATTGTTTGCATACAAGTTAAGTTGTTGTATGGTTCTATCCCCCGTAAGGCCAAGCCACATAATTGGGCTTGCATTGGTTTCAACCTTCCTTACAACCGGAGGAACAATTTCCTCAGGAAGCCTTCGGTTTAGTTGACTGACTTTAGATTGAATCTCATTAAATGCAACTTCGATGTCTTTACTTAACTCAAAAGTAATCGTCACCACAGAAACCCCGGGAGAGGATTGAGACTTGATGGACTCGATGCCCGTGACTGTGTTCACGGCAGTTTCTATAAGGTTGGTAATTGAGGAGTCAATCACCTCAGGATTTGCTCCCTCCAAGGTTGTGGTGATTGATAAGACAGGAAATTCAATCATAGGAAATCGGTCAACACCGATTTTTTGATAACCAATATATCCGAAGAGGATAAATATGAATGAAATCATCCAGGCAAATACATGCCTTTTAATTGATAACTCAGGAAGCGTCATTTTGTTTTAATTTAATGCTCGCATCATTTGTAAGGTAACCTGCTCCATCAATAACAATTTCCTTTCCAGCATCAATACCATCAATGATCTCTATCCATCCATTTTGAGAAATACCGGTTGTAATATTTCTAGCAACCGCTTTACCATCTAGCGCTTCATATACAACCGTTCCTGATGGCCTTAAAACAACACTTTGCTCAGGAACAGAAATAGATTCCTTTTTTTCAAAAATAATAGTTCCTTTCACACTTGCACCAGCCTGCCAAGACAGCTCATCAACAATATCAGCAATCACATCAATTGAGCGACTATCGGCAATAATCTGAGGTTTTAATTCTTGAATTTTAGTAAGGTAGGGCTTGTCAGATGTAGGTGTTTCAAGACTGATTTCAATTCCTGGTAGAAGTTTATTGGCCAACTTCTCTGGGAATGGAATATGTGCCCGGAGTTTTTTATTATTAATAATTTGATAGAGAGGATCACCAATTTTTACATAATCCCCAATTGAAATGATTTGCTTCTCAATTTTTCCTGATATGGGAGCGAGTACCTTAGTTCGACTACTATTGAGTTTAGCAATATCTAATCGTGCAATCGCTGAATTTAGTTCTTCTTGTGTTTCTTCAATTTGAACTGCTAGAGTCTCTAAGGCATTGGGAGAGATAAAATTTTCATCAACCAATTTTAGATTACGGTCATAATTTATTTTTTGATTATTTAGTCGAGCTTTTAATTTTTTTACTTCCGCGTCAGACAATGAGAGTTGGTAGGAAGTATCAGATGGATCAACTTCAGCCATAAGCTGACCTTGATTTACTAACATGCCTGGCCGGACATAAATTTTTGTTATTTTTCCCGAAACCTCTGAAGCAACTGTTGGGTCAATGATACCCTCAATTGTTCCCATGGCAGATTCTTGATAGGTGAATTCAATTACTTTTGATTTTGTAGTGGTGACATAAATATCTTTGCTGGCATTTTTTTGTTCGGTATTATCACCTGAATTACTGCACGATAATATAAACAAATGTAGGGCTATCAAAAAAAATATTTTTATTTTCATGTCTTTATTTTATTCCAATCAAATGATGGTCCTGGATCAGTTTTTCTATGCGGAGCAATGTCTGAGTGACCTACAATATCAATGATATTGTATTCTTTTTTAAGCTGAACAAGTAAATTCAAGAGAACTTTATATTGAATTTCTTCGTACGACTCAATTTCTGTCCCTTCAAGTTCAATTCCAATTGAAAAATCATTACAGTTAGACATTCCTTTCCAACTTGATTCACCCGCATGCCAGGCACGATTATGACATGAGACGAATTGTATTAATTCACCCGTTCTTTTAATTAAAAAATGGGCGGATACTTTGAGGTCTTTAATGGTTTCAAAGTAAGGATGAAGGTTGGGGTTAAGTTTATTTTGAAAAAAATCTTCAATGAAACTATTATTAAATTGCCCCGGAGGCAAGCTTATTGAATGTATGACAACAAGAAAATCTTTTTTTAAAGTAGGTCTTTGATTAAAGTTATCGGACTCAATACGATTAACATTCTTTAACCATCCGTCATTGTCAAAAAAATTATTTTGATTCATTTGTATTCAATTATAATTGAAACTCTTCAAATAACTAAAACGATTTCATGATATATCTAAACCTGATTCTAATGCTCATTGTGATTTTAGTTGCTGCAGAAATTTTTACGAATGCACTAGAGCACCTAGGTCAGAAATTAGAAATATCAGAAGGCGTGACGGGTTCAATTTTTGCAGCTGTGGGAACTGCTTTACCAGAAACCTCAATTCCATTAATCGCAATTTTAGGAACGCATCAACAGAATCAAAATAGTGTCCATGATATTGGGATTGGAGCAATTCTAGGAGCTCCGTTAATGTTAAGTACGGTGGCATTCACTATTATGGCTCTGGCTGTTATAAAAAAAAGAGGGTTTGGGGGGGATATTAAACCTGAAAAAAAAGGGACCTTGCGAGATTTAAATTATTTTTTATTTGCCTACCTATTGGCTACTGGGGCATTATTTGTGCCTCATCAAAATCAGATGGTAAGGATTATCATTTTTTTTGTGATGGTATTTGTGTATGTCGTGTATTTATTCAAGACTTTTCAGGCATCAAAAAGTCTTGTGCAAGAAGGGCATCAAACCACAGCTGATCATCCTCTATTTGTTGAGAAGGTTGGTTTGAAAAGAAATTTATCTACTATTTATCTTCAGGTAATCATTGGGCTCATTATTTTATTTTTTGGAGCTAAAGGTTTTATTAAGTACATTGATGAAATTTCAATTCAGCTGAGCATATCTGTTTTACTGTTATCAGTGCTTATAGTTCCTATTGCCACTGAGCTTCCTGAAAAAATTAATAGTGTCCTTTGGATAAGAAGAAATAAAGATACCATGGCCTTTGGGAATATATCCGGTGCTATGGTTTTTCAGGGCACACTTTTACCTGCCATTGGAATATTATTAACACCATGGGAACCTAAAACTGAGGTGTGGACGGTTATCTTATTTACTATGATTGCCGCTGGTTGGGTTCGCTGGATCATTTCTGGATCTCAATTAAAAGTCTGGCATTTACTGTTATGTATTATTCCTTATCTGCTATATTTAACACTAACCCTTGTGTAATTTTATGTTCTATCTAAGAATTTTTATCTCATTAATTTATGAATTAATAATATTAACTGCAATTGCTTTTGTCATAAGTTTTGTTTACTTGATTTGTGTTAATGACGTAGATTTTTATGCTAAGAGAACTATGCATCAGTTTTTAATATGGGTGTCATGGGGGAGCTACTTTATTTTGAGTTGGAGAAAGCTAGGACAAACAACATCTATGCGTGCTTGGAAATTAAAATTGGTACTCAAGGATAGATCTTATAGCTGCCTAGCAATGCGTTATATAAAAATTTCTTTTTTTTGGATTTTTTTCCCAATAAATTTTTTAGCTATTTTTTATTTAAAGAATAAGTTCTTGCATGACATTAAAACAGATATTTTTATTACTGACGTTCAAACTTCCTCATTAAGAAAATAGCGATGCTCAAAATTAAAAGGGAGGGGGCGATTGCAGTTGCAATTGGTTCCCAATCATTTAAAACACCAATATGTCTAAATAATGAATTCAAAATTTGATAAGAAATACCAAAAATTATTCCTAGAAACATTTTGAGATATTTTCCTCCTGAGCGCTCCTGAAAAAAACCGAAAGGCACAGAAAAAAGAATCATAATCATCGGCATGAGTGGTTGAATTATTTTTTCCCAAAATGAAACTTCATAGCGTGATGTTTTTTGATTATTCTTTTTTAGATATTTGATAAAATCATTTAGATCAAAAATAGACATACGGTCAGGCGAAATAAGTAATACATTCATCATTTCGGGTTTAATCATAGACTGCCAAGTCCCGGATGCCATTTCGATAATATCAAAACCTTCATTTATAATGAAAGATTGTTTAATATTTTCCAGCTCCCAAACACCATTTCTATACTTACCCTTTTCAGCATCGACAATGGATCTTAATGCAAATGAATTATCAAATTCATAAATATGAATATCTTTTAAAGAAGCATCTGGAAGAACATTTTCAATATTCACAAAATTATTACCATCTTTCATCCAAACACCGGATCTAAAATCGGTTGTTACTGTTCCGTCAGTTGCATTAATTTTTACTTGTTGTGCATTTTTTTCACTAATTGGGGTAATTAAATTTCCGACAAAAAAAGTGAGAAAACTGAATACGAGAGAGACAAAAAGAAGTGATGATGCAATTTTAAAAATAGACATTCCACTGGTTCGCATGACCACAATTTCTGAATTACCTGATAATTGTCCAATGGTGAACATAGAGCCAATAAGACAAGCTAATGGGATTATTTCGTATAAATGACCCGGCATGCTGAGTGAGATAAAGGTAATAATTTTAGGTAAATCATATTTACCTGAATTTAAATTTCCTATTTCTTGAAGAAAATCAAAAAAAGCAAATAATAAGACAAGGCCAATTGCAACAAGGCTAATGTTTATGAAAAATTCAAAATTTAGATAACGTGCCAGTTTCATGATTTTAATTTACTTCTAAAATTTCGAACTCTTGATGGAACCAAAGGTAGATTCAAATTTCGCCTAAAGAGCAAATAGCTAGCAATAAAAATAATTAAGATATGGACCAGGGAGGCGCCTATGTAGGGATTGATCTTGCCCAGATGAATATAACTTTGAGACACCCCCATTAGATTGTTATAAATGGCAAAAACCATGATGGCTATGATTATATTTGTGGATCGTCCGGTCCTAGGATTAATAAAACTTAAAGGAATGGCTAAAAAAATTAACACTAATCCAGAGATCGGTAAAGATACTCTCCAGGCCAGCTCCGCCCAGTCACGATTTGTCCTCGAGGCTAATAAGATCAGGGTTGGAATTGCCTCAACCTGATTTACATTGATGATCGGCGGTAATTTTTTTTCAATTAAAAAACCATAGTCTTTAAATTGTATTTCAGTAAATTCATTTGTTTCATGATTTACTTCATATCGTTTACCATTTTTTAAGACAACATACTCATCATCATTATTCGTTGTCACCCGACTGCCTTCATTTGAAACAATAATCCCCAACTTTCCATTTTGAATAGACTGAACAAAAACATTTTTGACTTTGCTGCCTAAATCACCAAACCCTTCAACATAAAATACTCTTTCTTTGCTCTTAGATTCCTTAAATGAACCAGGGGAAATAGTTGCTAACTCATCACGATTTTTTAATCCTGCTTTATACTCCTCAGATTTTTGTGTTGCCCACGGGCTTAAGTAAAGACTCAAAAAACCAATAAGAACAATGATAGGAAATGAAAAAAATATAATGGGTCTAATAAAGCTGGTCAGCCCCAATCCAGAACTGAACCAGATCATCATTTCACTGTCTCTAAACCACCGACTAAGAGTGAGTAAAATTGTTAGAAAAAGAGTCAAAGTTAACAGAATTGGTAAATATTTAAGTAAACTAAAAATCAGGATGGTGACAACTGAATCGTTAGGTATAATACCTTTAGAAGCCAACCGAAAAACAACTACACCTCTTTGTGCAATTACGATGCCAGATAAAATTAGTATCGTTGACAAAGAATTATAAAACAATTCATTTTTTAGTTTGTTTTGATATAACATTTTTAAGGATTACGTATGAAATTTGAAATCGCCTCAACTGAAAAGATTAGTTATTCCTCGGATATTATCATAATAGCAATTGATAATAAAAATAACCTTATGAATGCAGTTGGATTGGCAAAGTCTGATGAAGCAATCATAAAAACCCTAATCAAAAAAAATCATCTTGGGGAAAAAGATTTTAGTACGGCTGTTGCGAATGATGTATCAGGGGGTAAACAGTTTCTTTTGGCCCGAATTAACAAGCTTGAACAGCTCGATGTGAAAAGTTTAAATAAATTTTTTAATCATATCTTTCAACACCTCACTAAATTAAACTTTAAGAGTGCTCAGATTTGTTTATGTAAATTTGCAAGCTTGAATGAATTGGGAGCAGAAACGGTTGTTAAATTTTATGCACGTTCTGCACTGCATAACTTTTATAAAATTAATTCAGTGAAAAGCACTAAATCTTCCCAATCTAGTTTCAAATTAATTATTCATTTAAACAAAAAATATTTACCTCAAGCAAAGTCAGGACTAGTCATTGGTCAGGCTATCGCAGAGGGCGCCAATTTAACCAAAGACCTTGGTAATTTACCCCCGAATTACTGTACGCCAACTTATTTAGGGACTGTTGCAAAAAAACTTGCAAAAGACAATGCTATGAAAGTCAAAGTCCTGGGTAAGGCGGAAATAGAAAAATTAAAAATGGGATCATTTTTGTCAGTTGCCAAAGGGAGTCGGGAGGAGCCAAAGTTTATTGTCCTTGAGCATTTAAAAGGAAAAAAAACACAAAAACCATTAGTCCTCGTTGGTAAAGGGATCACATTTGATGCTGGGGGTATTTCTTTAAAACCAGGTTTAAATATGGATGAAATGAAGTGGGACATGGGTGGGGCGGCAACTGTTCTTGGCGTAATGAAAACAATAGGCCAATTAAAGCTACCATTAAACGTCATTGCCCTAATTCCTAGCTGTGAAAATTTACCGGATGGTATGGCTGTTAAGCCTGGGGATGTGGTGACAAGTATGTCAGGGCAAACAATAGAGATTCTCAACACGGACGCAGAGGGCCGTCTGATTTTATGCGATGCGCTTACTTATGCTGAGAGGTACTCTCCAGACTCTGTGATTGATGTTGCAACGCTAACCGGAGCTTGTGTAATCGCTCTGGGTCATGAGGCCAGTGCTGTTTTCTCAAATACTGATGATCTAGCTAGAGAATTGATTTTAGCAGGTGAAGTTGCAAATGATCGCGCGTGGCATATGCCGCTTTGGGATGAATACCAGCCGCTATTAGATAGTAATTTTGCCGATATGGCTAATATTGGGGGTAGAGCTGCTGGTTCAATTACAGCGGCATGTTTTTTATCTAGGTTTGCAAAAAAATATAATTGGGCACATTTGGATATTGCTGGAACAGCGTGGATTTCAGGAGGAAAGGCCAAAGGAAGCACCGGCAGGCCTGTGAACTTACTGGCTGAATTTTTATTAAACCGCACCAAAGGTTAATGACTAAGATAGATTTTTTATACAATGTGGATGACTTCACCAACGGGTTAAGTCTAGTTTTAAGAAATTTTTACGAAAATCAAAAAACATTGATTTATGCTCATGATGGCCACAAAAATATCTCTGATTCGTTATGGCAATTTGAAGGCTTTTACCCTCATCATGTGGGAGATTATCTTAATGAAGAAATCCCAGATGCAAACTTTTTAATAAGTGACCAATTCCATTATTTTTTTGATGAGCTGTTGATTAATATATCTGCTTCGGATTGTTTGTTTTTTAGTCGTTTTGCAAATTTAATTGAAGTTGTTACCCAGGATCAGTTAATCAAAGATAATGCTCGAAACAGATTAAAAAAATACCGTGATTATGGATTCAATGTAAATTTAATTAATTATCAGGAATTAACCAACTAATTTTTCGTACTCTGCTTTTGAGATAGTTTCAAACTGACTTAGAGATTTTATTTCACATATCCATGACTCGTAAGGCGAATCATTCACGCTAGTTAGGTTGTCCATAAGAGCATGATTAATTTTGGTAATTTTTAAATCGCAGGGGCTTATTAAATCAGAGGCCGTTTTTACAGATTCAATCACACCAAACGCATCTGCGGAATTAACGATTTCATTTTCTTTTAATTCAATAAAAACAATATCACCTAAAAGATCTTGTGCATAATCAGTAATTCCAAGCTGATATAAATCTTCACTGAGTGATTTGATCCATATGTGATCTTTCGTAAACTTCAATTCCGTTGAATTCATAATAATTTCTGTATAAGTGTGACAAAAAAAAATTTATTGTATATCATTAACAAAATAAATAAACAGCGAGAAATAAATGTACCAAAGATTTTTAGTTTTAATTTCTCTTCTAATATCAGTATTGAGTCTCAACGCTCAAGAATCTGTAGACTACTCAAAATTCTATAAGCAACTGACCATTAAATCTCCAAAGGCTATCATATATGATGCAGAGACAGGTGATGTAATTTATGAAAAAAAAGCGAATGAGAAAAGCTCAATAGCATCATTAACAAAACTTATGACAGCAATGGTGATCATTGATTCTAATTTAGATCTTAATGAAACTATTACCATAACAAGAGATGATTTTGATCGAATTAAAGGAACCAAGTCACGCCTATGGTTGGGTTCTGAGCTCACTCGAAAACAATTGTTAACCATTGCGTTAATTGCTTCTGACAATCGAGCTGCTTCTGCAATTGCAAACTCTTATCCCGGCGGCAAATCGGCGTTTGTGAAAGCAATGAATGTAAAAGCAAAACAATTAGATATGTTTGATACCATATTTACTGATCCAACAGGTCTTGATAAAAATAATATATCGACAGCTTTTGATTTAGTAAAGATGGCTCAAGCATCGAATCAATATCCTTTGATTAGAGAGCTGACCACCTCGTCTTATTATGAAGCTTTCATTAAAAATAAAAATAAAACATTAAATTATAACAACACCAATTTATTGGTCAGGCAAGGCTTGTGGGATATTGATGTCTCAAAAACTGGTTATATTCGCGAAGCGGGTAAGTGTTTACTGATGCAAACTAAAGTCTTAGACAGGCCAATCATCATGGTTTTTTTAAAATCTTACGGAAAATATACTCGAACCGCAGATGCAAAAAGAGCAAGACGGTGGCTTGAAAATATTCATATTCAAGCTAACTTAGCGATGCGTTAAATCATTTCTTCTTTTTTTTCTTTGAGCTTTTATCTCTTTCAATTTTTGCATTAACTATCGAAGCCGCCTCTTCAAGGGTAATAGTTTCAAAATCATATTTGTGACTTAAAGGGGCTTTAATTTTTCCTCTTTGTAAATATGGACCCCAGCGACCTTTTAAAACTTCAATATTTTCTTTGGTTGTTAGATCTTCACCAATAACCCTTAATGGTTTATTTTTCTCAATTAATTCGGCAACTAATTCAACTGCTCGCTCATGGGTAATATCAAATATATCGTCCGCTTTTGGAATAGATTTAAATTTTCCATCGTGACTAATATAGGGGCCGAATCGACCAATATTTGCCAGCATTTCTTTGCCTGTTTCGGGGTAAACACCCAGGTCAATTGGGAGGCTTAATAATTTTTTTGCAATATCTTCGTTAACTGAATGGATTGGTATATTTGTAGGAATACTAATTCTTTTTGGTTTTATTTTTTCATCATCTTTCTGTAAACCAACTTGCAAGTATGGTCCATAAGGCCCTCTTAGAAGGAGAATATCCTCATTCAAAGTACTATCACGATAAATAATTTGAGGCTCATTTGATGCATTCTCTTCGTTGATATTTCGAGTGTAATCACATTCAGGATAACCGCTGCATCCAATAAACTTTCCTCTTTTACCTAATCTAGAAAATAATGGCTGACTACATTTAGGACATGATTCATTGATATCCTCTTGAGTAATAGATGCACGATCAATATTTTCTTTATCAATAATCTGTGTGTTAAAGTCACTCCAAAAAGATTTTAGAATGGGGATCCATTCTTTTGAGTCGGCAGCAATATCATCTAAGTCAGATTCTAAATTTGCGGTAAATTCATAATCAACATATTTAAAAAAATGTTCCGTCAGGAATTTATTTACAACCAATCCAACATCTGTTGGTGTAAATCTTTTTTTATCAAGAATTACATATTCTCTGTCTTGTAGCGTTGAAATAATTGACGCATATGTTGATGGTCTTCCAATACCATACTCTTCTAAAGTTTTTACAAGACTGGCCTCACTAAATCTTGGTGGTGGCTCAGTAAAATGCTGTGCACCATAAATTTTCTTAATGGCTACTTCTTCACCTACTTCAAGTTCGGGTATTTTTTTATCATCAGAATCTGCATCATTTGCTGTATCATCATTTCCCTCGATATAAAGGGCCATAAAACCTGGGAATCTTAAGGTTTGCCCGTTCGCTCTAAAAATTGATTCCCCTTTACCGATTTCCAAATCAACACTCACTGCATCAAATTGCGCTGGCGTCATTTGACAGGCGATACTTCTCTTCCAAATAATTTCATACAGTTTAAATTGCTCAGGAGATAAATAAGCTTTAACCTTATCGGGAGTTTTTTTGATATCTGTGGGTCGAATTGCTTCGTGAGCTTCTTGTGCATTTTTTGACTTTGTTCGGTATCCAATGGAATTTGAGGGTAAATAGTCTGGATCATAATTAGATTTTATATAATTTCTAATTTGATTTAATGCCTCATTGGAAAGGCTAAATGAGTCGGTTCTCATATAAGTAATTAGACCAGCAGTTCCATCACCCAATGCGATTCCCTCATATAATTGTTGAGCAATACGCATGGTACGACTTGTTGTAAAACCAAGCTTTCTGACAGCCTCTTGTTGAAGTGTTGATGTTGTGAAAGGAGGAGCAGGATTTCTTACTCTTTTTTTCTTATCAACTCGGGCTACCTTACATTTACCAGAGGATTTTAAGAGAAGATCACCAACAATTTTTTCTTGATCATTTTCTGAAACAATGGTGAACTGCTCAACCTTTTTATCATTAAGTTGAATTAATTTTGAGGTAAAAAGACTATTTTTTTTGAGCGCTTCAAGATGAATACTCCAATATTCTTGTTGTTCAAACTTCTGAATTTCTGCTTCACGCTCACATATTAATCTTAAAGCTGGGCTTTGAACTCTCCCGGCAGACAAACCTCTTCGTATTTTTTTCCATAGAAGGGGGGATAAGTTAAATCCAACTAAGTAATCGAGTGCTCTTCTTGCTTGTTGAGCGTTGACTAAAGCCATGGAAACATCTCTTGGTTTCGTAATAGACTCTTGAATTGCTTCTTTTGTAATTTCCTCGAAAACGACTCTTTTAATTAATTTCTGATCAGCAGTTATTTTTTTTGATTTTAAAATTTCAACAATATGCCATGAGATCGCCTCACCTTCTCGATCAGGATCTGTGGCTAAATATATCTCATCTGCTTTTTTAGCTGCAGAAATAATTGCATCTAAATATTTTTTGTTTCGATCGATAAGAGCATATTCCATTTTGAAAGAATCTGTATCAATTGCACCTGATTTAGGTAACAGGTCTCTCACATGCCCATATGAGGCAAGAACATTGAAGTCGCTCCCTAGGTACTTATTAATGGTTTTTGCTTTTGATGGGGATTCGACAATTAATAGTTTACTCATAAGCTTCTTTCAAAAATGAAAGTGCATCATAAATAGAATTAATTAAAATGACAAGTTCATTAAAAAAATTATGATTGTCGAATATCGAAAACTTTTCGTAATCTTTTTAAATTTTTGAAATCAAAGAGTTCGTTGTCTGCTAAGTGTGAGGGCTCAATATTCATCAGAGCATTAAAGACATTATTTAATCTTCCAGGTTGTTCTTTTTCCCATTCAAGGATCATAGCTTTCATTTTTTTTCTTTGAAGATTTTCTTGTGAACCACACAAATTACATGGAATAATTGGAAAATTCATTACTTTTGAATATGAGGCAATATCTTTCTCCTCGATATAGGATAATGGTCGAATTACGATATTAGTTTGATCGTCAGATAAAAGTTTAGGTGGCATAGCTTTTAATTTAGATCCAAAAAACATATTCATGAGTAAAGTTTCAACAATATCATTTTTATGATGACCAAGCGCTATCTTATTGGCTCCAATTTCACGCGCAACTCGATAAATAATTCCTCTTCTTAATCTAGAACATAAAGAGCATGTGGTTTGACCTTCTGGAATCTTTTCTTTAACAATAGAATACGTATCTTCGGTGATGATGCGATAGTTTATATGATGTTGCTCTAGATAATGAGGCAAAACCTCTTTGGGAAAACCAGGCTGTTTTTGGTCAAGATTCATGGCAATGAGATCAAAATGTATAGGAGCTCTTTTTTTAAGTGCGGAAAGTAACGAAAGTAAAGTATAAGAATCTTTACCACCGCTCAGACAGACCATGACAATATCGCCATCTTCAATCATGTTGAAATCTGATATAGCTTTACCAGTTGCAGAAATTAATTTATTTCGAAGTTTGACGAAATTTCGACTCACATTGAAAGGTAAAAATGGATCTTGGCTCATAATGAAAAAGATCTTCCACCATCAACCTCAAGGACATGCCCGGTGGTATATGTTGCGCTCGAGATTAAAAAATAGACAGCCTCTGAAATGTCCTGTGGAGTCCCTGTTTTTTTAAGCAATGTTTCTTGTATAACTTTATCTTGATATTTTTTTGAGAATTCCTTGCTATCATCAGGCCATAGGATCGGACCGGGAGCAACAGCATTTACTCTAACTAAAGGGGCGAGTTCTTGTGCAAGAGAGTGAGTCAGGGTAACTAATCCAGCTTTAGCAATAGAATAAATAATATAACTTTTTTTTGGACTCTTAATATGTGTGTCAGTAATATTTATAATAGATCCAGATGTTTTCTTTAAATATGGAGCAGCATATTTTGTTAAAAAAAGTGGGGCCTTAAGATTACTTCCTAACAGGTCATCCCAATCGCGAGTATTGATCTTAGCTAGTGGGGTTGGAAAATAAGAGGAAGCATTATTTATCAAACAATCTAGTCTTGAAAATTTATCAATACAAGCTTGAATAAGCGCATCATATGAGCTTGAATCAAGTAAATCGGCTTTGAAAATTTCTGCAGAATTTTTTCTTTTCCGATTGAGCTTGAGTTTTAATTTTTTTGCTTCAGCTTCAGAGTGTCGATAATGAATCAGAACATTTATATCTTTTGAGTGCAGAAACTCTGTAATGTGGGCACCAATTCTTTTTGCCCCACCTGTAATAAGAGCAGTTTTTTTTATGATATTCTTTGTCATTCTTTCATTATAATTCAAGCAATTAATCTAAAGTGGTAATTATTAAAAAAGATTTTCAAAAATGCTATTACAAGAAAAAATAAAAAATAAAATATCTGCAACAAATGATAAGTTAATTTCTTTTTCTGGGTTTATGCATATGTGTCTTTATGATTTAGATCATGGATATTATTCTTCTAAAAAAAATCAATTTGGCTTGCAGGGTGATTTTTTTACCGCACCTTTGCTCGGAAAAATTTTTAGTAAATCATTAACGAAACAAATTCTAGAGTGTTTTTATGAGCTAGATAAAAACATTATCGAAATTGGTTCTGGAAATGGGCAGCTTGCAAAAGATTTAATTGTTCAGTTAACTAAGCAAAATCTAGATTTGAAAAGCTATTATATTCAAGAAAAAAGTTTAATTTTAAGAGAGCAACAACAAATATTCTTAAAAAAAAATTTGTCAAAAAATCAATTCGATAAAGTGCAATGGATTGATGATTTTCCAGAGAACTACAATGGAGTCATTATTGCCAATGAATTATTTGATGCGATTCCTACTAATGTCTTCGAAACATCAAGCCATAAAATTTATGAAAGGTGTGTGACTTTTGAGAAAGATAAATTTTTATGGCGAACTAGGCCTTGTGTACCAAAATTTGATTATCAATTAACTTTACCCTCAACAAATATTATATTTGAGTACTCTGATTTGTATAAAGAGTTAATGGAGAGCTTTTCTAAAACACAAAAAAGTATTTTCTTTATTATTGATTATGGCATGGAGGAACGCCAATTATTTCATCCTGAACGATTGAATGGAACGTTTAGAGGGTTTGTTAATAATAGATTAACATCAGATGTTCTTGCAAATGTAGGAAATCAAGACATCACCTATCATGTAAATTTTACACATCTGGCATTTTTATCAAAACAATTTGATATGAGTATTTTAGGGTATACCTCTCAATCTCATTTTTTTAATAATTTAGGTATTGATTTTATTGATCATCTATCAACACAAGACCATTATCAGCAATTAAGTGAAATCAATTTATTGACTAGCCCCTCTGAAATGGGAGAGTTAGTGAAGGTAATGGCTATAGCAAACAACAACCAAATGGAATTGAAGGGATTTGGTGATTTTGATAGAACTCATCTTTTATGATTATGAATA
>Ga0209653_1001241_pt1 | contig 20829 bp, 16 predicted proteins | sample SaaInl6LU_22_DNA_FD_184644 | JGI IMG/M metagenome (GOLD analysis project Ga0209653, IMG submission 184644) | Marine microbial communities from expanding oxygen minimum zones in the Saanich Inlet - ESP_116LU_22_DNA (SPAdes) (version 2) | ecosystem: Environmental > Aquatic > Marine > Intertidal...
AATGCCAAAACAGGTATGAAACATTCCATTCCTTTAAGCACAAACTTTAAAATAATTAAATATTTGAGTTTAAGTACTAGCGTGAATTATGAAGAGGTTTGGACCCAAAATACGGTAAAGTTCAATGATTACTCTGCTGAAACACAAACTGTAGTCAAAGATACCATAAACAAAATAGGTACTTTCCGTCAATACAGTCTCAGTGCCTCCTTGGGAACTACTCTCTATGGAACAGTAAATTTTGGAGAAGGAAAAAAAATAGAATCCGTCCGACACACATTTCGTCCTTCTATTAGTTATTCTAATCGTCCTAGCTTTGAACAATATTACGATACCTATATTGTAGATGCAGATGGAAATACAGCAGAATATACTCGTTATCAAAACAGTTTATTTGGAGTTCCAGGAAGAGCTCTATCCAATAATATGGGGATAAGTTTAGGGAATAATTTTGAGGCCAAAGTAAGAGATAAAGACTCTACTGCAACAGGACCTAAAAAAGTAGTTTTATTAAATAATTTAAATATTGCAACAGCACATAATTTTGCTGCAGATTCCCTACGGTGGAGCCCTCTTAGAATGAGTACAGGACTTTCATTATTTAAAAATAAAATGAGTATTAACCTAGGTGGAACTTTTGATCCCTATGCGTTGAATGAAAATAATGTAAAAGTAAACACCTATAACATTGCAGCTGGAGGCGGTCTTATGAGACTTACTAGTGCAAATGTGAATTTAAATTATTCCTTTTCTAGTACTCAATTTGAAAACCCAGATAACGAAGTAGAAGACCGAAACCAAAGAGAATCTACCTCAAGTGGAGGGAGAGATGATGATCTATTTGGTAAGGCTGAAGACTTTACAGACCGGAGGATGACTGAAGGCAACGGAGAACCACCACCCAAATATCCCAGTTATCGAAGTAAAATACCTTGGGACTTAAAGTTGGCTTATTCCCTTACCTACAATAACTCTAGAAATCAACGTGACTTTTCAAATAATTCAGTCATGTTTTCAGGAAATGTAGAACTTACTCCAATGTGGAATGTAGGGCTTTCCTCAGGATATGATTTTAAAGGGAAAGGGTTTACTTATACTCAATTACGTTTTGATCGGGACCTTAAAAGTTGGAGGTTAAACTTTAGTTGGGTTCCCTTTAGTGATCGAGCTTCGTGGAACTTTTTCATAGGGATTAAATCAGGCTTGTTGAGTGATATTAAATACGAAAAGCAAAGCGAACCAAATCGCTCCTATTGATTCTGATATTTAGTATCTTTAACTAAAGTACTTCATCATGAAAAAAGAAATAATTACAACATTAAATGCTCCTGCTCCCTTGGGGCCTTACAATCAAGCTGTAAAGTCGGGTAACACGCTTTATATCTCAGGACAGATTCCAATTATTGCTGAAACAATGGAACTCTTTAGTGGAACCATTGAAGAGGAGACTACCCTAGTAATGAATCATTTAGGTGAAATCCTTGAGGCAGCTGAAATGAATTTTAAACATGTTGTTAAAACATCCATCTTTCTTGATGATATGGGAAATTTCGGAAAAGTAAATGGAGTTTATGGTTGTTTTTTTGACAATGATACTGCACCCGCAAGAGAAACAGTTGCGGTAAAAACTTTACCTAAGAATGTACGTATTGAAATCTCAATGATTGCCGTAAAATAAGGCTATACTTTAGCGTCTAAAAGTACTTTGTGATACTTTACTAATTCATCAATAGGGCGTTGTACAATTCTTCCCATTGTTAAGCCTTTTCGTTTTAATGCGGTTTCAATTTCGTCTTTTAGAAAGTGAGAAATAGATCCTATAAAATGGATTGGAACTTCCTTAGCATTATCAAATTGTAAAATTTGATGATTAATAAAACGCTTTAATCCTTTCGCAATAATGTCTTGAAAAAGGGGGATATCCTTGTGTTTTATGAGAAACCTTGAAAAGGTAGCCAAATAAGTGTTTGGGTTTTCTTTTCTGTAAATATTCTCCTTGACAGCGTCTGGGGATAAGTCATATTCTTTTTCAAATTCAAGTGCCAATTGTTTGGGCATAGTATTGAAATAATAACTTCGTATCAATTGTTTCCCAAAGAAATTACCACTTGCTTCGTCCATTAATATATAGCCTAGAGAAGTAACGCGTTGTTCAATATTTGAACCGTCGTAATAAGTACAATTTGATCCTGTTCCTAGAATACAAACTATAGCTTCCTCCTCAGGTTGAACAGTTGCATATACAGCAGCGTAGGTATCTTCTTTGATGATTATTTCTGCATGAACAAAAATTTCATCAAACACTTTCTTGATGCGTTGTTGTGGTGAGTCAACACCACAACCTGCACCATAAAAATATAAATGGGTTACTTGTTCCCTGTTTTGATATAAATCAAAATTATTAATGATTCGTTCCTTTAAGATTGCACTGGAAAGTACTTGTGGATTCAAACCTAAGGTTTGTGTTGCAAACAAGGTATCACCGGATATATCCACGGCAATCCAATCAGTTTTTGTAGAACCGCTATCAACTACTAGAATCATTGGTATTCTTTAAAGGTTATTAACGTGCTTTGCTAAATCAATAAGCTTGTTTGAATAACCACACTCATTGTCATACCAAGAGATGATTTTGAAAAAACGAGAATTTAATTCCATTCCTGCTCCTGCATCAAATATTGAAGTTCGCACATCACCAACAAAATCCTGAGATACAACCGGTTCGTCACAGAAGCCCAAAATATTTTTCATTTCATTGTCAGCAGCAGCTTTCATTACTGTTTTGATTTCTTCATAAGAAGTTTCCTTTTTCAATTTAACAGTTAAATCAACAACCGATACATTAGCAGTAGGAACTCTAAAAGCCATACCTGTAAGTTTCCCTACTAAAGCAGGAATAACCTTAGTTACTGCCTTTGCAGCACCAGTTGAGGCTGGCATGATGTTAATTAAGGAACTTCTTCCTCCTCTAAAATCTTTTCTAGAAGGACCATCTACAGTAAATTGTGTCGCTGTTGTAGCGTGTACTGTAGTCATTAAGCCTTCTTCAATTTCAAAATGGTCGTTAAGAACTTTAGCAATAGGAGCCAAACAGTTTGTTGTACAAGACGCATTAGACACGATGGTATCTGAAGCATTTGCTTCATCATGATTTACACCCATTACAAACATAGGTGCGTCTGCTGAAGGGGCTGAAATAACTACCTTTTTTGCACCACCATTGATGTGAGCTTGTGCTTTCTCAAGTGTGGTAAAAATTCCAGTACATTCTGCAACTACATCCGTGTTTAAAGAACCCCAACCTATTGCTTCAGGATCACGTTCTGCAGAAATGCGAACAGCTTGACCGTCTACAACAAGGTTATTCCCATCAACTTCAATAGTACCATCATAGGTACCATGAACAGAGTCGTATTTTAATAGGTATGCTAGATGATCAATATCAAGTAAATCGTTAATTCCAACTACAGTTACATCTTCTTGTTTCATTGCGGAACGAAATACCAGTCTTCCGATTCTTCCAAAACCATTGATTCCAATTCTAATTGCCATATTTATTTATTTAAGTTTAAATTATTATACTGAGAGTATATCCGATACTCTTATTAAATCCTTGTTTATTTTTGATTTTCCTTTTATTGCTTTAGATAAAGGTGTTAGGATCATTTTCGAATCATCTATCCCAACCATTACATTTGACTTTCCATTAATGATAGATTCTACTGCGTGAACCCCCATTCTTGATGCTAGAACACGATCAAAACAACTTGGGCTTCCCCCTCTTTGCATATGACCCAAGACAGAAACTCGCACTTCATAGTAGGGTAAGTTCTTTTCGATATATTCTGCAATTTCAAAAACATTCTTACCTGTTTTATCACCTTCAGCAATAACAACAATACTAGATGATTTCCCAGATTTCTCACTTCGTTTGAGTGAATCTAACAAACGATCTAACCCCATGTTCTCTTCAGGAATCAGGATTTCTTCTGCCCCTGCCCCTATACCAGTGTTTAATGCGATATGCCCAGCATCTCTTCCCATAACCTCTACAAAAAAGAGACGATTATGTGAGATCGCAGTATCACGAATTTTATCGATGGCATCAATTACAGTATTTAATGCTGTATCATAGCCAATGGTATGAGTGGTTCCGTAGATGTCGTTGTCAATTGTTCCAGGAATTCCAATCACAGGAATATCGAACTCAGATTGAAAAATCATTGCCCCAGTGAAAGAGCCATCACCCCCTATTACGATTAATCCATCAATTTTATTTTTCTTGACGGTTTCAAATGCTTTCTGACGACCTTCTGGTGTTCTAAATTCTAAACAACGAGCAGATTTTAATACTGTCCCTCCCTTATTGATGATATTGTTTACCCCTCGGGCATTCATCATCTTCGTGTTGTTAGAAATTAAGCCCTGATAGCCCTGATAAATAGCAACACACTCTATTGAAAAAAAAGAGGCTGATCTAACAACAGCGCGCACAGCTGCATTCATTCCTGGAGCATCTCCTCCTGATGTTAAAACTCCTATGCGTTTTATTGTTGAATTCATTTATTTAGTTTCAGCGCAAATTTAATCAATAAATTAAAACAGTATCATTCGAATTAAAATATTATAAAATTTAGTGCGTCATCTCACTGTTTTTTATTAACAAACTGAATAATATCATTGTTTTTCAATTCTTGATTTTCTGAAATATTTTCACTTTCCAAGTCAGGATGAATTGCTGAAATCTTTTTAATCAACTCCTTGAATGTGTCAAAATCAACATTGTATGAAAGTCCGACTCCTTGAGTATATCCCAATTCATCGCCTATATATCGAAATTCATTTTCTTTATTAAAAACTTTTGCCTTCAAAGAACCCTCCTCATTGAGTACAAAATCAATTTGAACATTTCCTACAATCAAGGTTTGTTCTACTCCTCCAACAGGAACTCCAATTTTACCGTTTAATAAAATTCGATCGCTTATTTTCGTTGAAAGTGTGAATCCCAAGCGGTCTTCTGTTGCGATGTCTAATAAAGCACTTTTGTCCCCTTGTAGATAATCAATTCCAACCTTCAACTTATCATTCTCCTCACCGATCAAATCACTGAAAATATCCGAAGCTTTTTGATATAAATTATTGGTGATTCCCTGCATAGAAACACTCACTTCATTAATAAAGATACCTTGAGATAAAAGCGATATAGCCTGAAGTTGGCTTCGCTGAGGGTCAGATAATCGATAGTTAATTTCAGAGGCTACTGTTCCACTTGTATTGGGAAAGTCAATTTCAAACACAGGGTCATCTGGTTTCAATAAATTTCCTTGAAGTCGAATCAAAACCTCTGTGGGTATTTTTTTATTAAAGTTTGGATTGTCAAGCAATAAAGCTGGATTCGCTCCACCAGGGACATCATAAACAGCTTCTAAATCCATCTGTGCTTCCAATGGATTTCCTTCCCAAACTATGGTTCCACCGGGTTTGACATTAAATTTCTTATCAATAACACCAAGGTTTTTGAAATTATAAATTCCTTCAAAAGTGATATAATCCCCCCACATGTTGAATTTTCCATTTGTATTAATTTCCATGAAAAGATTCCCTGCTCCTTTACCTCTCAAATAACTCCCTGTTTCTTGGTCTATAACAATTTCGATTTCAGCCTCATTAGTGACATCCAATTCAAAGTTTAATTCCAAGCCACTTATTTCTTCAATTTGTGTTATGGCTTTACTTGATGTAAATCGGTTCTGACTATTCTTGTCTATAAAACTAATAAAGGAGGTGTCTGATAATCCGTAATCTTCGGCCCAAGGAATTTTAATTGTCGTTCCATTGTCTGTTTTTCCCTCCACACTTATGTTAAGATCTTTTGTAGGCCCTTCCAAACGAACTTCTCCAGCTAAATATCCCTGTCCAAAAAATAAAGATTTTGAATCCTGCACCGTATTTAAAAGCAGCATTCTTTCAGATTCAATCCGTAAGTTGGTGTTCCAGTCTTTAAAATTATTGTGAGAAAAAGTTCCGTTTACAGTAGAGTTTGTTTCTTGATCGGAGTCGATCATTTGCACTTGTTTAAAAGCAAAAACTTGATCATATAATTGAACCTCGGTTTCATTAATATTGTATTCAACATTCAAATAAGGAACTCGAAACACTGCTTTATCAAGCACCAATAGACCGTTGTGTTTTAAATCATTTAAAGGCCCCCAGATGTTAACATCACCTTTCACTATTCCTTCTATTCCATTTATTGCCTCTTTTCCGAGAGGAGAAAGAAATGACAAGTTCAGTCCGTTTACTTTTAGATCATAATTAAGTGTTGAATTTTCAAAATCCTTCCATATTCCAGCTAATGAAAGAATGTTTTGACCTTGTTTGATCAAATTCATATTGGTGTAATAGATGTTCGTTTTAGTATTTCCATTACTATTCAATTTCAATTCTCCTAGTTCTTGGTCATTAATATTTAAATTTTCAATTTCACCTTTGAAATCCATCTTGTTATTTAAGTTTGAACGTTCAAATGTTCCATTAATAGAAGCTTTTCCTTTTATGTTAAAAACGGGATTGGCAGGAAGTATATCTTCCATTATTACGTTTTTAGCGTTAATGTCAAATCGAAAATCATTACTGTTTTTGTGAAGTCCTGAAACAAAAATCGACTGTGATCCAGAAACAGCGTTTAATTCAGAAATACGGACTGTTTTATTTTTAGGAGAATAACTAATCTTTTCATTTGTAGCATTAGAGGGATTAATTATCCAGTTGTCTTTACCCAAAGGGAGATTAGATTTTTTGAATCCAAAATGTGAAGTGCCGTTTTTCTCTCTAGTGTGATAAAAATTTACATCAAATTGAGTTGTCGCATTTTTTGATCCCAAAAATTCTGATCTAAAATACAGTGTATCTCTTAATTGAGTGCTGATCATATTAAAATCACTTCCAGAATAATAATCATGTTTTAAATCACTGACACTTAAAAAGGTGTTATATAGTGGATTTTTAGTGTCTAATTGAAAATGAATATCCTGAAGTTGAACTGAATCCCATCTAAGTATAGGAGCATCTAGACTCACTACAGATCGCTCCCCCTCTGAAGCAAGTTTTCCTTTTAAATAAATGTTTTCAGAAATAGATAAGGAAGGGTAAAGAGCGTCTAATAGCTTTTCGTAAATCGTCAGATTAAAGGTGAGATATTGACCTTTAGACGGTTCTTTGGGAGGCAAAAATGGATAGACCTGGTGGAGTGCATTTTGAAATAATTTTCTGAGCTCTGTAAATTTAAAAAACCCTTTTGCATTTCCAGATATACAATCAGAATTTGAAATCAATAATTCCGTTTCCTCTCCGTTACCTTGTTTGATTATTGAAATGGGATTTAAAGAAACTTTCTTATCATCGTTTGTAATGCTTGCTGAGGAAATTTTTAATTCTCCTGTTAAATTGTCTAAAGAGGTCCCATTAAAATTTGACAATACTACTCCAGAAAAAATCTTTTTATCAGCACCCAACCTAAGACCCAAAGAATTTAGATCTAATTCGGTAACATTTGCAACTACGGTATATGAAGGTTTGGACGGTCCATAATCAAACAAAATGTCACTTTTTAAACTGACAGGAGTGGAATTTATACTAAAAGTATTTCGCAATTGTTTATTTTCAAAGCGACCTTCAAAATCAATTTTATCTAGTGTTATTTTATTGGATACTAAACTTGTATTTTCTGCTTTCCAATTTATGGACATCGGTCCTTCAACAGGGAAAACACCCTTTAAGTTTAATTCTGAATCAAGTGTATAATCAGCATACTGCTCAGAAAATTGACCTAGAAAAATTGAATTAAAACTTAAGTCAAGATCCAGGGACCTGTCCTTCTGTTTGGATGTAAGAAACCCTTTCCCTAGAATCCCTTTGAGTAAAAACCCACCCCATACGTTACTGGAAAACAAATCTAAATTAAGATGTTCAACATCACTAGAGATTTTTCCTGACAATTCAATTTGATTCAATAATTTAAAATACTTCGTTTGTTTTTCAGAAAGTGAGGGGATATTATTTACCAAAGAGGCTGTTTCCAATTTCACCTTTTGAATATCCATTGAAAAATGAAGAGGCTCATCATCCAAGAGATGTTTGGTTACTAAATTTCCACTAAAATTTATATCATCGTTTTTGAAATTTAATTTTTCAACAGTTAAAGCATTAAGGGGTCCCATTGCAGAAAAAGAAAAATCAAAAGAGGAACTCCTGTTCAAATAAGGTGTATTCTTTGTAAAATCCTTGAACGAAAGTGAACCTTCCTCTATGTTAAGTTGAAGTGATCCCTCTTGAATGAAATTCCTCAAACTCTTGTTTTTTCCATTCATCACAAGAGATCCTTTAAAATGATTTTCTTCACTACTAATCTCAAATGCCTCTACGGCTAGTAATCCAGGCTTGTATTGAACATTTCCATTGACTGAAATGGGCATGCTAGACGGAGAAACTAACACCCCCTTAAGGTTATCTAATTTTAAATCCAATTGATCTCCTTGATAAATAACATCTGAACCAAGAAAAGTAAGCTCATTTATTTGAATCCTTTGTGATGTGTCTTTATTGAGGTCATTGTAAACAAATTGGCCTTGTACTATCTCTATGGAAGATGTTCTAGTTAAAACTTTGTTTTTCTTGAGACTATCTTTCCTTAGCTTGTTTAGTAATATTTTTAATGAATGTGTTTCTTCGTTAGGATACTTCTTTAAGTTAAAGTACACTTGTATAGCTTCAACGGCGTCAAGATCAAAATCGCTATTATTCAGTTTTTTAAAATCAAGAATAGACGTTTTAAACTCTTTTACAAACAACAAAGTATCACCATGATGATCTTCAATATAAAAATCAGAAAATTGAAGCTTCCCATTCCATCGAATGGATACCTTTTCTATAGTAAACTCTTGCTTTGTTTTTTCTTTAAAATCTTGAGTAATGGACTGAATGATTTCTGTTTGTATGTAGGCAGTAGAAACCAGCCCAAATCCAATGAGAAATACAAGGAGAAAACCTCCTACTATAATGCCAATTATTTTTCTCTTCTTTTTGATTGTAATCTTTTACTTTTGTAACGTTATCTAAAACTTAATGTTGCATAATCCTCCAATAATACTAGCTATTGAATCCTCTTGCGATGATACTGCTGCTGCCGTTATAAAAGGACGAAAAATATTGTCCAACTGTATTGCAAATCAAGAAGTTCACATCGCTTATGGAGGTGTAGTTCCTGAATTAGCATCACGTGCCCATCAGTCAAAAATTGTTCCTGTAATTCAACAAGCTTTACAGAAAGCAAATATCGACAAAAAAGACCTAACCGCAATTGCTTATACACAAGGACCTGGTCTACTAGGATCACTTCTTGTGGGTAGTGCATTCGCAAAGTCATTGTCTCTTGCGTTAGATATTCCATTGATTCCTATTAATCATATGCAAGGGCATCTTTTGGTTCATTTTATTGATGATGAACGCATAGTAACTCCGACTTTCCCTTGTCTTGGTGTAACTGTCTCTGGTGGACATACCCAATTGGTTCTTATACATGATCATGATTCCATGGAGATTGTAGGGACAACACTAGACGATGCTATTGGTGAGGCGTTTGATAAATGTGGAAAACGTATGGGACTTCCCTATCCTTCAGGTCCTCAAATTGACAAACTAGCAAAGGAGGGAAATCCGCATCGCTTTTCTTTTCCAATACCCAACTTAAAAGGATATGATGTAAGCTACAGCGGAGTTAAAACAGCCGTTATTAATTTTCTTTCAAATCAAGAACAAAAAGATCCTGATTTTATAAAATCAAATCTGAATGACCTTTGTGCTAGCATTCAATATACATTGGTTCAAATTATTTTAAATAAGATTATCAAAGTAGTTCGAGAAAAAAAACTAACGCAAATCATCATTGGTGGTGGGGTGGCTGCAAATTCGGAAATTCGAACTCAACTTCAAAATAGTGCCACAAAAGAAGGGTGGACAGTCTCCCTTCCTCCTTTTGAATATACCACAGACAATGCTGCTATGATAGGAATTGCAGCATATTATAAATTACAAAACGAAGCGTTTGGTGGATACAGTGACCCCTCAGATGCACGGTTAAAATACGGTGTATGACACTTTTTTATGATGCAAATATCCAGGCTAAAACTCAAGAGTTTGTCTTTAGTAGAGAGGAAAGCAAACACCTTGCTAAAGTTTTACGAAAAACCCCAGGAGAACTAATTACAGTTACTAACGGGAAAGGATTGGAATGGAATGGGAAACTATTAGTAGTGACTCCAAGTAAAACTACTGCAAAGCTAGAAGATGCCACGCAACATAATGCATCCAAAAATCAAATCCATCTTGCAATTGCTCCAACAAAAAACAACAACCGAATGGAATGGATGCTTGAAAAATTAACTGAATTAGGAATCGCATCTATTACTCCAATAAAATGTGATCATTCAGAAAGAAAACTTGTGAAAACGGAACGTTTTGAAAAAATAATCATTGCTGGATTGAAGCAGTCACAGCAATTTTTTTTACCTCAAATCAATGAATTAGTTCCCTTTAGTGAATTCATCAATAGAATAAAATTCGATCAAACCTTCATTGCGCATTGTGAAGATCTGCCCAAAGAAAAATTATTAAATCTACCTTTATCAGGGGCAGAAAGTTGTTTGATGATTGGCCCTGAAGGTGATTTTAGTTCAACAGAAATCGCTTATGCTCTTCAGAAAAACATAATTCCAGTTAGCTTAGGGCAACAACGCTACAGAACTGAGACAGCTGGATTATTGGGTTGTCATACCCTTTTTATAAAACAACAACAGTATACAAACGCTTAAGTTCCCTATATTTAACCTATGAATGCTAAAGAAATTTCAAAAGGTATTGTCAGGGCTATTCTTCAACTTCTGGGAATCGCCATTATTCTCTGGTTACTCTTACAATTACAAACACTTATCATATACATGATAATTGCTGGGGTAGTTAGCTTAATAGGACGACCAATCAATCAATTTTTTATCAATCGTCTTCGTTTAAAAAATGGATTAGCGACTACATTTACATTGATTATTTTATTAGGCCTTTTGATCAGTATTTTTTCCCTCTTTGTTCCTTTATTGATTCAACAAGGCGAAAACTTATCTTTACTTGACGTTGAAGGACTAAAAGTGACTACAGCAACCCTAATCCAAGAAATCAGTATGTACTTTCAATTGGATAATAGTTTTTGGCAACAACAACTTGCAGTAGATAATCTTTTTCAAAATGTCAATTTTGGATTACTTCCAGAGCTATTAAATCAAGTTCTTGAATTATTGGGAGGATTTACAATTGGGCTTTTTTCTGTTATTTTTATTCTCTTCTTTTTCCTTAAAGACAATAGGTTACAAGAGAGTATCATATTAACTTTAGTCAATGACAAAGTTTCTGTACGTGTAGAAAAATCTATTGAAAAGACAAAACGTCTTTTATCTCGTTATTTTTTGGGACTACTTCTTCAAATTAGTATCCTATTAATTATATATAGTATCGTCTTAGCAATTTTCAAGGTTGAAAATGCATTTATTATTGCCTTCCTGTGCGCACTTCTCAACTTGATACCTTACCTAGGCCCCATTTTAGGAGGAGTATTAATGATGATTTTAACAATGACTAGCTTTATCGGTGCAGACTTTAGCACTGTAATCCTTCCAAAAACCTTATATGTAATGATGGGTTTTGTTTTGGGACAATTAATCGATAATTTTTTTAGTCAACCCTTCATTTTTTCAAATAGTGTCAAATCACATCCTCTTGAAATTTTTATAGTAATTCTCGCATCAGGAACACTATTAGGTCCTGTTGGAATGATAATCGCCATTCCGCTTTACACAACTTTTAAAGTCATCTCACAAGAGTTTTTAGCAGAAAACAAAATAGTGAAGTCACTTACCAAAAACTTTTAATTACTCCTTATGAAGAAACACCTTTTTACTTTCCTTTTCCTTATCTGTATTCAAACTGTAAGCCACGCACAAAGATTAAACCGAACAGAAAGAGCAATTGTTAAACAGGTAGAGGCAATAAACGATGAAAGTATTGATTTTCTCGAAAAGGTTGTCAATATCAATAGCGGGACTCTAAACACAAAAGGAGTAAGAGATGTAGGCTCTGTTTTTGATTCAGCTTTCAAGTCAATTGGTTTCAAGACGGAATGGATAGAAATGCCAGAAGAAATGAATCGTGCAGGACACTTTTTCGCTTCAGTTGATGGAAACAAAGGAAAAAAACTTTTATTAATAGGTCATTTAGATACGGTTTTCGAAGAAAATAGTCCCTTTCAAAGATTTGAAAAAATTAATGACAGCATGGCTTTTGGTCCTGGTGCCAATGACATGAAAGGAGGAGATGTAGTGGTTTATTATGCTTTAAAAACTTTAGCTGATCTAAATTTATTAGAAGAGGCAAACATCACCGTTGCATTTACTGGAGATGAAGAGAGCACAGGTAAACCCTTATCCATTTCAAGAAGAGAACTAATAGCGGCAGCAAAAAATGCAGATATAGCCTTAGGTTTTGAAAATTCTACTGGATTTGACAATGCAACAATTGCAAGGAGAGGCGCCTCTGGATGGAAAGTGGAAGTAAAAGGGAAAAGAGCTCATTCTTCTGGAGTTTTCAATGAGAATGTAGGTGCTGGGGCTATTTTTGAAATGAGTCGAATCCTAAATGCTTTTTATGAAGAAGTAAGAGGAGAGGAATATCTAACATTTAATCCGGGGACTCTTTTGGGCGGTACTTTTGTTGAATATGATGCAAAAGCCAGTAGTGGTAACACCTTTGGTAAAACTAATGTTGTGGCCCAATCTGCAGTAGTACATGGTGGACTTAGATTTATCTCAGAAGAGCAAAAAGAAAAAGCCCGAGCTAAAATGAGAACAATTGTCTCTCAAAATCTACCACAAACAAGTGCTAGTATAAGTTTTACTGACAGTTATCCTGCAATGGGACCCACAGAGGGTAACAAAGCACTTCTTTCAATACTTAATGATGTAAGTCTTTCCTTAGGTCATCAAGGAGTAACTGCTTATGACCCTGGAAAAAGAGGCGCAGCAGACATATCTTTTGTCGCTGATTATGTAAATGGTTTGGACGGCCTTGGAACTATGGGTAATGGTGCACATACTCCTAAAGAAACGGTAAATTTAAAAACGATGAATGCGTTAATACAACGTACAGCAATTTTTATCTATCGTTTAATAAATATGGACTAACAATAGTGGTCGTATTGATCTTTTTGACGTTTTAGTGCTTCTTTAAATTCTTCAATAAGAGAATTGATCAAACTAGTTGTGGGCTGAATGTCTCTGATAGAAGTTACCCCCTGCCCTGCAGACCAAATTGTTTTCCATGCCTGCGCTTCAGCTTTAGCAGCATCAAGTTCACTACCAAAGTCAATCTTCTTCGTTTGGCTCCAAAGCTCTTCAGTAATTCCCATCGCTTCCAGACTAGGGCGTAAAAAATTTGCATTCACTCCAGATACTGCAGCTGTATATACAATATCTTCAGCTTTACTGCTCATTATCATTTCCTTGTAGCTTTGCTCCGCCATACTCTCATCTACATTTATAAAACGAGTACCCATATAAGCCAAATCAGCTCCCATTTGAATGGCAGATGCAATATCGTTTCCAGTACTTATACAACCGGACAGTAAGATTGTTTTATTAAAAAACTGTTTAATTTCATTGATCAAGGCCATAGGATTGAGAGTACCAGCATGTCCCCCAGCACCAGCAGCAACCAAAATCAATCCATCCACCCCTGCTTCTGCTGCTTTTTCAGCATGACGTTTCTTTATGACATCATGATAAACCAAACCACCATAACTATGAACTGCATTTACTAGGTCAGAAACAGCTCCTAATGAGGTGATAATTAACGGAACTTGGTGTTTAATACAAACTTCTAAATCAGGTTGTACTCGCGGATTCGTTGGATGTACAATTAAGTTTACACCAAAAGGAGCTGCCTTTTTACCCGTTTCCTTTTCAAATGATGCAAGAGCTACTTTAATTTCAACAACCCATTCTTCAAACCCTTCTGTTGATCTTTGATTTAAAGCAGGAAAGGTTCCTACAATTCCATTTTTACAACACTCAATCACCAACTTAGGTCCTGAAATCAGAAACATTGGTGCAGCAACCGCGGGTAGCGACAAATCGTTAATAAAAGTTGGTTTCATGCTGTTTAATTTTTAGTTAATAAAGTCCATTCAAATTCAAAAGTAGAAACAACTACTTGATTTTCATCTACTCCTTTTGAAGTTAGCCACAATGTTTGAGGCTCATTTGTTTCAAGTAATTGCTGAATTGCTTTTGATATTTTATCATCAGGAGAACAAGAAAAAGTAATTCGTCCCCGTGCTTTTTTTGAAAAATTAGCCTTGTTATTAATCACCAACATTGAGATTTTTTGATTCGAACTCTGTATTTCTTTCATAAGCAACACTCCAGTGGTCAATTCTGCAGCCATCCCTTGCACGGCCCAAAATAAGGACTTAAATGGATTTTGATTAATCCAACGATGCTTTACCTTAACTTCACAATGTTTTTCTTGAATTTGTGTAACACGAACGCCACACCACCACACTGAGGGTAATTTAAAAAAGGTATACGTATTTAGTTTTGAAGGAGTAAAATTCACTTTTTAATTTAAAATAGATGAAGCCTCAATATAGTCCAAATTAAAAGCTTCAGCAACTTCCTTATAGACAACTTTGCCTTTGACAATATTAAGTCCTTTTGCTAATGCGTTATTTTCAAAACAAGCTTTTTTCCATCCTTTATTCGCCAATTGCAAAGCGTAATTTAAAGTCGCATTCGTTAAGGCTGTTGTGGATGTAAAAGGTACCGCTCCTGGCATATTAGTTACAGCATAATGAATAATTCCCTCTTTTATAACAATAGGATCATCATGAGTTGTTGGTTCACTAGTTTCAAAACATCCTCCTTGATCAATCGCAACATCAACTAAAACAGTTCCAGGAAGCATACTTTTAAGCATTTCTTTACGAATCAATTTGGGTGCTTTAGACCCTGGAATTAATACTGTTCCAATAATCAAATGAGACCGTTTTACCTCTTGCTCTATAGTGAGAGAAGTGGAGTATATAGGCGTCACATTTGCAGGCATGATGCTCTCCAATTCACGTAAACGATTCAAATTAGTATCCATAATCGTAACATTAGCTCCCAATCCAGCTGCCATTCTAGCCGCTTCGGTACCTGAAACACCTCCGCCAATAATAAGCACATTTGCAGGCTTAACACCCGTTACTCCTCCTAATAAAATCCCTAAACCACCCTGAGGCTTTTCTAAATATTTAGCCCCCTCTTGTGTTGCCATTCTTCCAGCAACTTCAGACATTGGTATCAATAAAGGAAGGGATTTATTTTCTTCTACTGTTTCATAGGCCAAACAAACTGCTTTGGATTTTATCATTGCGTGAGTTAATGTTTCACTTGATGCAAAATGAAAATAAGTAAACAACAATTGATTGGGCTGAATAAGTTCATACTCAGCAGCAATCGGTTCTTTTACTTTGATAATCATTTCAGCCTTTTCATACACCTCTTTAATTGTCCCCGAAAAACTACAGCCAACATTTTCAAATTCTTGATCTGAAAAACCACTTAACAAACCAGCTCCCGTTTGAATGTTCACTTCATGACCCTCACGAATAAGAGCTTGTGCACCCGCTGGAGTAAGTCCTACCCGAGCCTCTTGTGGCTTAATTTCTTTTGGAACTCCTATCTTCATTGCTTATAACTTATCGTTTTAACTATTTAATAATAAATATTCTAGAAATAAATTTCCGATTCGAAGATATACATTAAAGAATTATTTTTTTGAGAAAATTTCCAGAAATAGAAACATTTTTCTAACTTGTATCAACCAAATTATACAAAATGAAATATTTTAACAAAACACGAACTATCGAACAAAAAGTAACTGATCGTGAGACCCTGAGATTACTGGAAAAACAATCACAACTTTTAGAAGCTATCCTTGTAGAACTTCGTTCTCAAAGGAAAGATTAAAGAACATTACAATAAAAAAAGCCTTTCATTTTATGAAAGGCTTTTTTTGTGAACGCGACAGGATTCGAACCTGTGACCGTCTGCTTAGAAGGCAGATGCTCTATCCAGCTGAGCTACGCGTCCCAATTTCGATTGCAAATATAGTATTTCTTGTATTCAAGTCAATCCCTGATTTTGAATTTTATTTTACTCTTTTTCATAGGAGCTTTTTAGGTTATAATACTCAAAATATTTGCTTTTAGAACTTTGTAGTCAATATGGCCAGAAATGTCTCAATACCCATTAAATAATTTCCTACTCTTAAATTCTCGTTTGGACTGTGTTGGTTGTTGTCTAAATTTACTGTTGGTACACCAATCGCTGGAACGCCCAATTCTGAAACAAATGGAGATATAGGTACAGAACCCCCGCTAGTTCTAATTATCACAGGCTTTGATTGATAATAGTCCGTTAGTATTTGAGTTAACCATTGCCCTTCTTTTGCTTGGGTATCCGTTCTAAATGCTGGGTATGAAACTTTAGCATTCATTTGAACTATTTTATCATAACGCATCCGCTCTTCCGATGAAGGGACATGATCTAATAGTGTGTACCCTAAATTTTGAATATGACTTTTTACTCCTTCAAGTAGAGCCTCAGGATTACTTTCCAAAACCAATCGAATATCAATTTCGGCAGTAGCTGAAGCAGGAATAATGGTACGAGCATCTTTTCCCACCCATCCACTCCGCATTCCACGGATATTTAATGATGGATATTGAATGGATTCTTGGTAAGTATTTCCTACTTGATCGTTAATTTTTGTCTGTGTTCGTTTTTTAATCGCTGCATCTTCTGATGGAACTCCCTCCAAAACCTTTTTTGTGTTCTCATCCAATACAATACCGTCATAAAAACCTGGTATTACTACCCTACCCTCGTCATCCTTCATAGAGGCTAATACTTTGGATAAAGCTAAAGCTGGATTAGGTAAGTAATTTCCATAATGCCCACTATGTTGAGATGTTAAAGGACCGAAAGTTGTTAAACTTAAGGTTGCAATTCCTCTATTACCAAAAACTAATGTTGGAAGTCCACTACTATGCATTGGGCCATCTAAAATGAGGAGTAAATCTGCAACTAATTCATCTTTGAAATTTTTTACGGCTTCGGGAAGGCCTGGCGAACTCTGCTCTTCCTCAAAATCTAAAATCAATTTAATATTAAAAGCAGGATTTTTATTGATTTTCTTTAAATACTCTAATGCATTAACAAACATGACAAAAGGACCCTTGTCATCTGCGCTAGAACGTGCAAAAATTCTTAAATCATTGATAGAATCTCCATTTATAGCATCCCAAGAAAGGGATTCAAAATGATCTCCAATTCTTTGTTTTAATTCTGCTTTATAGGGGTCTTCTTGATTCCATTTAGACAGATCTACAGCCTGACCATCTAAATGCAAATAGAAAGCAATAGTGGGAAGTTTCTTTTTTACTATTCTGTTTGCTAAAAGTAAAGGTAAATGTGAAGTATTCAAACGCTTAAGCTCAAAACCTAGGCTTGATAATTGTTGTTCCGCCCAATTAATATTGGCTTCTATTTGCTCCTTTTTTGCAGCATCATTTGGTATTGCTAGAAACGACTTAAATGTATCGATCTGTTCAATTCCTATATCACGAGAAGCAGATTGATATGCACGTTGTGCATTTAGTGGTAAAAAAACAAGGAGGCAAAGGATAAATAAATAAGTGGTTGATTTCATAGACTTTTGTAATAATGAATAGTTTTGAACAAGATCAAATATAGGAATTGAGAAAGTTGTATCTAAAGAATAATAAAGAAATTAATTTGTACTTTGGTTTTAAAATTATTAAAACACTTTAATTGAAAAAAGTATTCCTTACCCTCAAATTGTTATTTACAGCACTACTCTTTGCGCAAAACACTAACCCAAATCAAAGATTAAACTTCAACGCTACCTTTTTAGAAAAGGATCCCATTATTGATGGAAACATCATAAATGAAATGCTCTGGAATAAGGTTCCTGTCATTTCAAATCTGGAACAAATAAAGCCCAATTATGGAGCTCCTGTTTCTGAAAAAACGGCAATACGAATTGCATACACTAATAAAACACTTTATGTAGCAGTAATTTGTTATGATCAATCGCCTGAAACTATTGTGGTTTCAGATTCTAGAAGAGATGCAGATCTAAATGATGATGATAGTTTTCTTTTCATTTTAGATACATATAATGATCAACAAAATGGTTTTTTATTTGGAACCAATGCCGATGGAATGGAATATGATGCACAAATTGATCGAGAAGGTGAAGGCAATTTTAGTGCTAATAGACAACAAGGAGGGGTTGTGGGTGGAACTAATATTAATTGGGATGCCTCATGGGAAGTGAAAACAGAAACTGGCGATTACGGATGGAGTGCTGAATTTGCAATACCCTTGCGATCCATACGTTTTAATAGTGGAACTGATAAAACTTGGGGAATTAACTTTCAAAGAAATATCAGCAAACGCAGTGAAACAGCTTATTGGGCTAACCTCCCCCTTGGATTTGATATCAAACGTGTTTCCCTGGCTGGAAAAATGAATGGGCTAAATTTAAAATCTCCAAAAAACCTTAAAGTAATTCCCTATGTATTGACTCAAGGTGTAAATGACAAAACATCGTTAAACAACAACAATAGTTCTGCAGCTATAGGGGGTGACATAAAATACAGTCTTACCCCAGGTCTTACCCTTGATGTTACGTATAATACAGATTTTGCGCAAGTAGAAGTAGATGAACAACAAGTTAACTTGGATCGTTTCAATTTATTTTTCCCTGAAAAACGGCCCTTTTTTCTTGAAAATGCAGGACAATTTAGTGTGGGAAGTGCTGGGGAAGTAGACTTATTTTTTAGCCGTCGAATTGGAATTGGATCTGATGGATCACTAGTTCCGATTATTGGAGGATCAAGAGTATCAGGTAAAGTAGGACAAACCAATATAGGTCTTTTAAGTATGTTTACCGATGAAATAGAAAACACTGATATTGTTAAAAACAATTATTCGGTTGCAAGAGTTAATCACGATTTTGCAACAAGTAGATCCTCAATTGGAGGTGTTTTTGTAAACCGATCAGGGATCAATTTACCCGATGATTACAACCGTGTATACGCAGTGGATGGTAAATTAGGTTTAGGTAAAAAGGCTCAGCTTAGCGGATTTGTTTCAAAAAGTACCACTCCAGGAATTACGACTGGCGATCATGCTTTTAAGTTCTTAGGAGTATACAATTGGAATGGTTGGAATCTCCGAGGCGGCTATACCGAAGTTGGAGAAGGCTTTAATCCTGAAGTAGGTTTCTTATTACGAGAATCATTTAGAAAACCTGAATTCTTGATTTTTAAACAATGGAGACCCAAAAATACAGGGAAACTTCTTGAAGTAAGACCCCATGTTTCCTATCGAGGATATTGGGATTTTAACAATAATCTTGTCACTAGTTTTTTACACGTAGACAACCATTGGGTATGGGAAAGTGGCTTTGAAATACATACAGGGATAAACTTTACTAAAGAAGGTGTTTTAACTCCTTTTTCAATTTCTAATGTTGAAATTCCAGTTGGAGAATATGATCATAGTGAATTTCAATTAGTGTTGATGACCAATGCTAACAAACAGCTATACTTCCAAACAAGAACTGTAATTGGTGGATATTTTGGTGGGAATCGTTTTTCCAGTAACAATAAAGTGAATTTCAGGATTGGAGATCGATTTAACACCTCAGGAACGCTAAATTACAACCGACTAAATCTCCCAAATGGGACTGTAAACGCTATCATTAGTGGAGCACGGTTTGCATATTCTTTTACTCCTCGGATGTTTTTGCAAAGTTTGATTCAATATAATAATGTATCAAAAATAGCTTCTGTTAATGCGCGTTTTGGTTGGTTACAAAATGCTAATACCGGTTTATTTATCGTATTCAATATTATTCAAGATAATGATTATATGGATCTTTTAAATAACCAAAGCGTCACTCTAAAATATAGTTATCAGTTTGATGTATTGAAAAAATAAACACTATTTGGGTAAATGTTTCATTAAAAATGAGATTCCATTTTTATTAAAGATATTTTCAATATCATTAGCTGAATACCCTCTGTTGGTCAAGGTTTGATCTAACTTTTGTAGATCTGCTATAGTATCCAGATCATAAGGGCATTGTTCGGTGCCAAAGCCACCATCTAAATCTGACCCAATCATGACATGTTTAGAGTTTCCAGCCAACTGACAAATATGATCAATATGATTGGCTATTGTTTCTAAAGACACTCCGCTTTCTCTTGGTTGTGTTCTACCTCGTTGCCAATTAGGAAATAACATCCATGCATCAAAAGCCATTCCAATTAGGCTTCCACGTTCTAATAAAGACTTAATTTGATTGTCATTAAATTGACGATGATTAGGTACTAATGTTCTACACATACTGTGACTAGCCCAGATGGGGCCATCATATTGTTCCATAGTTTCCCAAAAACTTTGATCACAAAGGTGAGTCACATCTAAAATAAGTTTTAAAGAAGCAATTTCTTTTAATAAGGTTTTTCCATTTTCGCCTATACCTCCCTCTGAATCAGTCCCAAAAGCATAGGTTCCAGGACCATAGTGTGCTGGCCCTATAGCACGTAAACCTTCTTCATAGGCTAGGTGTAAATGTTCCATAGAAACA
>Ga0209653_1001243_pt1 | contig 20820 bp, 31 predicted proteins | sample SaaInl6LU_22_DNA_FD_184644 | JGI IMG/M metagenome (GOLD analysis project Ga0209653, IMG submission 184644) | Marine microbial communities from expanding oxygen minimum zones in the Saanich Inlet - ESP_116LU_22_DNA (SPAdes) (version 2) | ecosystem: Environmental > Aquatic > Marine > Intertidal...
CACGATCCGAGTCAACCCCGATAAGTGTGACGTCTCCGACGCCTCCCTCGAGGATCGCGCCATGTATGTGGGTGAACTCGTGAAGAAGCTGATTCACAATGACTATGACGTGGAGCAAAATGGGAGTGCCAAGATTATCTTTTGCTACTACCACACAAAGAGTCAGAAACATATCAATGAACACAAGAGACACTGGAACTGTGAGGTATTCCCGGTGGATAGACTCACCGAGCTCGCCGAGATGGCAGAGGTGGTTGAGGCGGCGGAGAGGCTTGTATTTAACACAGATCTTTTGTAGCATGATCATATATAAAGATAATTGATGCTAAAATATAAATGGGATTATCAAAGTGGGGTATGTCAATAAGTCAGGGTTATCCAGGTTCCCAAGAATATAATGATATGCTACGTTCGTCGTCACCGAAAATGGTAGAAGATACTGTGTTAAAAAATCACGCGATACAGATTTCTAATATGATGAAGAATGCCCCGATGAATGCAGTTCCCATAAAATTAGCTCTAGAGTCTTATAGGTCCGCTATAGGAAAGATTTATATCTCTGATAAATGGATTTTAGATAATCGTATTAAAATTTGTGAACCATTACAACCACATAAAAAAAATGGGAGGTGGTATGTTAATAGGAATGCATTAGAACTTATGGACTGGTCTATTACTGAAAAATCAAGATTTTTAGATTGGTGGAATCCGTCGGACCGTTACTTTCTCAAATCGGCATCAGCTGTGTAGTACGTCTTCCCCTTCGTGACGAAACTATGAACTCTAGCATACCCCCACGCCTGTGGAGAGGCTCCCGGACGATGCCCGGTTCTCCACGCAGTGAGTCCCCTATTGTACACAGTCTTGAGGGTCTTTAGAGGCAAACTATGCACCCTCATACATGAATATAAAGCTAATATGCATGTGATAGTAAAGATGAATACAGAAATTGTTGTTGTGGATTTTCACAATGATACACACATGAAAGATATAGAGTATCTAAGTGTACACAACAATTTCCATGTTAATGATATTTGTACCTCTATATGTGATAGTAATGACATATGGTCAAAAGCTATATTAGATACTGCGTTATTGCGGGGGGTGGATCCAGATAAGGCAGTAAAATTTTCAAGTGATCCTACTATCATTAATAATTTCCGTTTGTCATTTCAATCTAAACTTCACAAAAACAGAAATGATCATCACGGTCTGTTAATGTATGAAGTTGGACCTCTAGAAACACGTAAACCTGTAGGATTTTTATCATACTGTATTTGTCATGAAGAGGAAGAAATTGAGATACTGTTTATACTTGTGGATAAATCTCGAAAAAGAAAAGGTTATGGAACTAAAATGTGGAAACTTTTAAATTCCATGAACACTAATAACTATATAATTACCACTCGCTCCGATGACGAGCATTCCGATAAGTGGTATTCAAAGCTTGGTTTTTATAACATGAATAATAAAAGTGAATCAAAGGAATTTTCGATATTACTACGAAATCAAGATAATCCAGAAATAAAAGTATCACGAATCGTTGATAATTTAACAAGAGATAATATACGTTCTTCTCACCCTAGTAAGGTGAAACTAGAAAATAGGTTTAATTATCTCAAATCCTTATCCGCCGTATAATACGTCTTCCCCTTAGTTACAAAACTATGCACTCTCGCGTATCCCCACGCCTGTGGAGAGGCTCCCGGACGATGCCCGGTTCTCCACGCGGCGAGTCCCCTATTATAGACCGTCTTGAGGGTCTTCAAAGGCACACCAGTAGCCTTAGCAATTTCAGGGAGAGATTTGACTCCCGGATACATCTTTCTAAACTTTTGCGTGTAGGAAGAGGTCTTTGTTTTCTGTCCCTTATCCGTCTTGAATCCTTTGTAGTCCCGCTTGAGCATCTTCTTATAGCGGGTCTCAACCTCCTTGGGGGTGGTGAGTCCCCTGAAATATTTGAGGGGTGCGTAGATCTTACCTTCGGATTTACGCAGTTGTCCAACCTTCTTGGTGATGGCTGCATCACTCAGAGGCATCTTACTTTGGCTTGAGATATTTTATAGCCGCCCCTATGCTGGAGTAGATACATTTTCCAAACCTGACACGGCCAGTCCTGGGATTATAGTACCCAACATGACCATTGAAGACTGCCTTGTGAAGTTCCACCATATAAAAAATACAAGATTATAATAATCAGTTAGGATGGGTTTGTCGATTATTATGGGAAATATGTTTTCTGGTAAAACCTCCGAACTCATTCGGAGACTTAAGCGCTTGAAAGTCATCGGAAAGAATATTCTTGTCATCAACTCAGCGAAGGATACGAGATCTCCCGACCAAGTATTGAAGACACACGATAACGTAAAGTTCAACTGTCTCAAAGTTTTCGATCTTTTCAACATCATGAACACAAGGGAATTTGACGAGGCTGACATCGTAGCCATCGATGAAGCCCAGTTTTTCACACAGTTGAAGAAGTTTGTAGAATGCTGTCTGTCAGTTAACAAATCTGTGTTATTGGCCGGTTTAGACGCTGATTCATTTCAAAGTAAGTTTGGAGAACTCGTTGATTGTATACCCATGGCGTGTGACGTAACCAAACTTTCAGCTCTGTGCATGCGCTGCAACGACGGGACTCCAGGTCCATTCACGAAACGCACAGTGGAAGATAAAACCCTCGAACTCATAGGTGGAAGTGATATGTACATAGCGGTGTGTCGCAAACATCTCACCTGTTGACGTCCAAAATCAGGACGACCCTCTTTCCTTCACCGGTCTTTACGAGTTCGTGATACCTCGAGTGATCAAAAATGAATTCCTCACCCTCTGCATGTTGGTGTGAACCACTCTCAGTGTAAAGGGTGCACTCACCACCACCATGTATGGTGATGTGATATCTAAGGAGGCGATTAGATTCGGCTCGATGCGGGTGCAATATCATGGGTCCCTCACTCACAGCGAATGCGGCAACTTGGGTATCTATACATGGAATCTGCTTTACAAGGCTACTCAACATGGGAAAGTCTTTAATTTTGTAAAAATAGTAATTTTCATTCTTCTCAAACCAAGGACTAACATCATGGTAGTATCTCTTCTTCAATGTGGGGTGGACAGCTTCAAACTCCACTTTGATCTTGTGAAAATGAAACTTTATCAACATGAGACCGGGATAGTTCTTAACTGAACACTCCGAGTTGAAGTGGATCAAATCCCTGAATGTATTTCTAATTCCACAGAGAGGTCTCATGGGATTTTGAAAGTATAGGGTGTCTATGGGAAATTTGAAAAAGTCGTAGACGACCATCAAAGTTGGCACCAACAGGAGACTCCACATTATTTTCTCAGTAGATAATAAAATGCCCGGTTATACCGAACCACTAGAGCCCGAGCCCACCAAGGAGGTCAAGGATGTGAAGGTTCGTTTCCAGACTCCCTCTATCCCCAAGCTGACTATCGTTCAGATGGTCATCGTTGCCATTATTGTTGGCTACGCGTGGACCGCTCGCAAGATGAAGGGTGTCGTGGTTTCCAGCCTCGCTATTGCTATTGCCCTCCTCCACATGTACGATCACCTCTACCGTGTTAAGCGTGGTGATGAGCACCTCTTCCTCCTTCCCAAGAAGGAGAAGTATGGCTGCAAATCTTGCAAGATGTAAATTTTTTTAAAAGCGTATTATAAGTATGCGCGTCAAAATTACTCGTAGCCCTAATCCTATAAAGAAATTTAGGGCCACGTTAGAAGACGGCAGGACTGTTGACTTTGGTGCACGTGGGTATTCCGACTACACCAAACACAAGAATCCTTCACGTATGCGTTCCTACGTGCTTCGACACGGGGGACAGATTCCTAAAAGCACGATAGCAGAGAAAGATCCCAAAAAGATTCAAAACAGGATGTTGGGGGTCACTCTCAGTGACACGGAGAATTGGAAAATGAGTGGTATCAACAGTGCTGGTTTCTGGTCACGTTGGTATCTCTGGAGTTTTCCATCTTTCCGAGAAGTTGAAAAGTTCATGTCTAAGAAGTTTGGTCTAGTGTTTACTCGCTAGCTGCAGGTTCATCAGGGGTGGCCACTTCGTTTAAGATTTGTTCGACGAGTTCAGTTGGACTCAACTCGAGCATTTCTTTGAGATCTTCACAAGTATCTTTCATGTCTCGTCTAGCATCATCATAATCATCAAAAGGTAAACAATATCCATCATCATCTCGACGTGAACATTGCTCAGCCTTGACTAGATCAACTTCCTTGTAAAGTTCTTTCATCTCCTCTGTTGGCTCTATGTATTCTTTGCTGTAGTCCCTCCAGTCTTTCTTACCCCCTAAAGTCCAAATACTATCGCGACCCGCTTCCTTGTAGTAATTTCCACTTTCCTTGATCTTATCGACAAATTCCTGTGATGTGACTTCGTCGTATAGTTCGCAGAGCTCTGGTGACTTTTCCTGAATTTTTGTGAATATTTCGATCATCTTGTTCTTCACAGTCAGATCCTCACTCACTAACCCTGAACCACCGGGTAAATCCAAACTCAACAATCTCAGTTCATTGGACAATTGAATGAAATTCTTTATTTTTTTCAATTCATAGCTCTTGACGAAGTGAGGACCAGTCCCCGGTATGAGACCAGCGGCAAAGGCCCCGCTCGCTGAAGATGAAGACATCATACAACAGCAACACAGTAGAAGAATAGTTGCCATTTATAGTACTTCACATTTTATTTCGGAGACCTTTTTTCATCTGAACAGCCCTGAGTTCCGTCATGAGTCTGGCTCTTGCGTTGCTTACGGGTGGTCTCATACAGGGTCGGGGTGGAGGTGGAGGTGGAGGTGGAGGTGGACGAGGACGAGCAACAGGTCCGTTAGGTGGTGAAATCAAAACAGTCTTGCAAATTTTGATAACCTTCTGGGCATTCTTCACACTGTTCTCAAAGTTCATAGTAATTTTCGCACGAAGTTCTCTCGCTGTGAGTTTGACACGTTTACCATCTACGTTTTTTGTGACACGTAAACCCAATTTCTTGGCTTTGTTTCTCAAATCACGGTACTGCATATAGTATCAATACAGAATAAAATCCTTGAACGTATCGATATCTCCATCATTAATGAGATGAATATAGTTCATTTCTTCACCATTTAGACATAGAACGTCGACCTCTGATTGTTCATAAACCTTTTTAATAGTGATACCTAAACTATCTAGATGTAGTAATATGATCACTAAGTCATCAAAATCAAGTGAACTTAGACCCATACGAAATTTTACTTTGTTTACATTAAACGACCCATCATCATTTTGGACTAAAAAGTGTTTTTTTATAAAGTGTTCCGTATCGTTTCTAGGTGAGATCCCTATACGATTGGCGAGTTGAGAAATGTCCATTAAATCATGTAATCCAGAAATCAACTTCTTAACAAAGCCTTTCTTGATTTGGGAGAGAGACATCTTAAAATGTATAAAGATTAAAAAGACAAGAACATTAAGATGAACGATGTCATCGAACTAAGGGTATTGATACATAAGGTTCTTCTCCCACGGATTCGAAACCTGGAAAATGAAGTAAGTGCGCTCAGGAAACATACTTGGCCATACGTTCAATCACGGAAAGAGACCACTCAACTTGACGATATGGAGAGCAAAATCGACTTCATGAAAAACCTTGATGATAAAACAATCAGGGACCTTATTAACAGGAAGTCGAAGTTGTGTAGAACGTCAGGATCTCAGGGAAGGGAGTACGACATTATAAAATATCACTTATAAGTATATGGACTTTTTAAGCTTACCTATCACCGCCTTGACGACGATGTGTGGCAGTGTGTCAGCTATGCTACCCGCCTCTAATCTTCTCCCAACCTCTGAAGGACCCCTTAACGACAAGGAACTGGGTGGCTACGTCGTGACTGTCGTTTGCCTGATCATATGCATGTATATGATTATCAGAATGCCTTTCAAGACACCCCCGATGATGGCAGCTTGTTGTTGCTTCCTTTCTTCTTGCAGCACGAGCTCGTCTCGTATAGCCAAGGATGTTCAAAGACGTGTTGGGGAACAACCGGAACCCGAAGGAGAGGCTGAAAAAGAAGACTAAAAAAAGTTGTCAGTTCTATAAAGATTTACCGTGAATGGATCAGTTTTACCAGTTATTGAAACTGCTTCATTTCCATAAAGTTCCTGGCAACCAATGTCATCCATACAGTCCCTCGAATTGTGAGATAACGGTATAGAATATAGATTATCACCCCCAGTCGTAGTATAGTAATGATACCTATCCCTTCTTCCGTGGACTTCTTTACCATATAACGGTAATGTTTCGCCAGTCTCATTAGTAAGAATGCCCATCTGCTGTGTGTGACCAGGTTTGTATTGCTTCAGTGGTGGACTGCGGAATTCTGGTTCTCGTGTAGGCATAAGCACTGGAGGACGAGGAAGCATGGGAAGTGGTCTTTGTATGGGCATGTTAATCTTAACAACCTTAGGATTGTGCCACATGTATGCCACAGCAACAGTCAAAGCAAATAGTATCACCCACATGATCTGTGTCTTTGTCTTGTTCTTCATTTATAGTACTAAAAGATTTAAATTAAAGGGTTGTCATGTTTCTTTAACAGATGATCGTTTTGGCAATCGACATTGGGTATCATAACATGGGACTCGTTCTTGCCGAATCCCTGACTGGTCCGTCGATAAAAGTTGAGTACATAAAAAAAGTTAGTCTTGAAGACTATAAGTACTTGAGATCAAACGACATCGTCGATTTGGTTCCTTTATTCGTAGAAGATCATCAGGCTATTTTCGATTCAGCTGATAAAATACTGATTGAAAGACAACCACCAGGTGGATTTACGAATATAGAAATACTGTTGAATTACATGTTCCGTGATAAAGTTACACTCGTTCATCCCATTAGTGTGCACACTCATTTCGGTATGAGACACCTGAATTACGAAGAAAGAAAGGAGAGAACAACTTCGATTGCAGAGAGGTATACAAATTTTGAAATCCCTTACGAGAGAAAGCATGATATTGCCGATGCCTTGTGTATGATCATTTATGACAATTTCAAGTGCTCGACACACTTTTTTGACAGGTTCAAATATGTTCCTAAGATTTGATTCGTCGCATGCATGCAATCACTACTATCAATGCGAATATGTATGGTCCAACAGTCTGTAAAATTATACTGACTGATCGAACTAGGATTTCTACAATCGTAAACGTATCGACCGAGACGTGTTCTACAGTCGTAGCACCCTTTTCAACTATTCCCCCTATAGCTCCCGTGATTGAAAATGGTGCTCGTATGCATTTCAGGATTGCATCTCGAATTTCACATTTTGATCGTAATACGTTCATCATGAATTCGTGTTCTGCCATTCGTATGGCTATTCTTTCTTTGTTCGTGTAATAGATCAAAATAATTCTGTATCGATAGTTTGTATATTGTTCGTATATCGTTTCTGAACATATTAAACTTACCAATACGGTAACGAGTCCTAAGAACTTCGCTCGTATCATTTGTAATTTGGCACTCTCAAGCTTTATGTACGTTTAGAATGGGTACCATGAGCTTGGAAATGTAGATTTTCGTCGAAGACGTGAAAATTCGTCAAAATCAAACCAGCTCTGTACGCCCTCTGTCGATTGCCACTATCCACAGCTCCAAATTCGAAAGCATCAAAAAGTTACGAGCGTTTTTTGTTTTCCATACGATCCGGTACTACGATCCGAAATTTCGTATGTTTGTGGTTTTTTATTTTTTCATGAGACCCATTCCATGATTTACGTTTCCTGATTGGCTCCCGAAATTGATTGACGAATGAACTGCTTAGTTTGATTTTTTTGAATTTCTCTAAAAATTGAAATATGGGTTAGTCGATTTTTCTCTAAGGGAGTTTGATTTTTCTGAATTTCTCTCGATTTTTCTCTCAGGGAGTTTGATTTGCACCTTTTTTTTCTTCTTTTTTTCACCGTATATAGTACAATGCCAACTTCTCAACAAGTTCGAAATGCCAAAAGTAAACTGAAGAAAACCCTAACCCGTAACAGGAGTAAACCCATGTTACCCAACAGACAGTTATTAAACCTCATCAAGGTGGACAAACACATTCAGGCCATCAAAAGAAACCTTCTACGAGTGCAGGAGATGGTCAGGAACTCCAAGAAGTGAGTCCAGTTCTTGTGTGACTGAACAAATCTTGTGGTCGTATTCCTCTCTCATGAGATCGTATTCCCCTTGAATCCTCTGCAACAATTCTTCTCTGAATTCACAGTTGTTACTCTGTATGCATTCAGACAAGTATTCATATACCTGTGTCATGTTCATATACATGAAATACAGATCACTTCTCTGACGAAATAGTTGGGAAAGTTCTTCGTCCATCTTAGGTGATCTTTTTACCTTTGAGAATCTTACTTAGGTCTTCGACAAACAAGTTGAAGTGTCCGAGTCTGTACTGCACCAGTGCCCAAAGTGCGAAAAACATCGTCTTTGTCATTTTGTTAACGTCATTCTCTTCCATCTTATAGATGGGTCCGACCACACGTCCCATGAAGGTTTCGTCTTTGTGTTTACCAGTGATGGCCATCTCAGCCTGGGTCAAGGCACAAGTATCATCATTTACACTCCAGTGGTAGAAGATGAAAGGTATGACCATGGAGTAAAACTCCAAGTTTCTCCTATCATTGAGGAAAGGAGTCACCAATATCCAGACGAGAAATACGAAGTGAATCGCGAATATTATGTTCATCTATTATAAGATGAGCTCAGAAATTAATATGGATGAAATGTGGAACGAATATCACGAAGATATACTGCGGCAATGGGGTGAGCAGTCCGCGTGTTATAGGTATATGCACCATAAGGCATTCCTCATGTTCAAGAGAATGAGTCTACGGTTCAATTTACCTGTGATTGTTTTATCGACCATCACCGGAACCGCGAACTTTGCTCAAAGCACCCTTCCTCCAAGTATACGAAGCACAGCCCCAGCCATCATAGGTGGTATGAATCTCGTGGCTGGACTGATCGCCACGATCATGCAGTTCTTGAAAATCAACGAACTCATGGAGAATCATAGGACTGCCGCTTTGGGTCACGGTAACTTGTCCCGAAACATTCGTTTACAGTTGGCGCTTCCACGAGAGGAACGTAAGAAGGAGGGCTTGAAATTCGTCGAGGAATGTAAGACAATGTATGATAGTCTTCTCGAACAATCGCCACCCATACCGAAACACATCCTCGTCGCATTTGAAAATGATTACCCATACGAAGGTAAGTTTACCAAACCTGAAATACTCGTGGTCAGACCAATTCCTTTCTTGAAACCACCAAAAACAGTCGAACCCATTCGAGCAATCACGGTTAACACCCCATTTGAAAAGTTTGGTAAGATGTTAGCACCTTCTGACGATGAAGAAGAGGAGGAAGAAGAAGAAGAAGTTGAGGAAGAGTTTGAAGAGACTAAATCTGACGATGGAGAACCGAAAGACGTTGAGCAAGGTAAATGAGAAGAATAAACATGACAAGATTGGTAACAATCGTGCATGCCACATATGGTAGAATTTTCCTTTTTAAAGGTTCTACGATACGCTTATGTAGTGCGTCATTCTCAAGCACTAAATCTATGGCTTGATTAGTAAGATCATCGATGGATTCTTTCATTAAAGTTGTCCCACAAAAAAAAATTGAAAAGGTCCACACGATACACTCAAAGAAAATTGAGTTGGTGCGGAAGTACATCAAGGAGGGGAAGAATGTATTCATTTGTGGTGCGATCGGTGTGGGTAAATCATTCATATTGAAAGAAGCTTTGGAGGGTCTAAATTCGGTGGAGCTTCTCACCGAACACATGAAGTCGAAGTCCTTATTCCTACCTTTCATACGACCATCAACGAAACACGTTTACATAGACGACTACGACCCTGTTTTCAAATCGGTCGTCGAGAGTGTTTCGGATGGTGATAGAATCTCACGTGGATCTTTGTTGATTACCACGACAAGTATGTGTATGTATCCAAATTTTGAAACTGTATTCATTCCAAAACACAAACCTGAAGTTCTACTTACTTTGGTTGATGAGATCACTCCACAGATTGAAGCTTCTGCCGCCAACTGTAACGGTAATATCAGAAATTTCTTTTCATACGCGGAGGGTTATGATCTTATGGATAGTTTTAAGACACCAAAAGAATTTATCGCGGATGTGTTATGTGACCCAAATCCCATACAAATTCATGATAGCATTTCAGAACATGGTCACGTTTGGGATATTTTCCAAGAAAACTATCTTAGCTCAGTGGGTGTCGACATTGAGAGAATAACGACATCCTTTTCAGATGCAGATTTCTATGACACCCATATTTATTCTCGTGGAGCATGGAATCTCATGCCTTACTTCGTCTTGCACGCGTTGACCATACCCAAACACTCCCTCGGTGAGCCCCTCGACAGGGACAAGATTCGTCCAGGGAGTTGTTGGACCAAATTGGGGAACTACAAGATGAGAAAGCAAAAATTCGAAGAGATAAAGAAAAAGTCAAGATTAGGACTCGGTGTGGAAGAGTTGTGTCTTTTGAAGAATTATGCGGAAAAGGGGAACCTAAGTCAACTCGTAGATTATAAAATCACACCTCAAGACTTTGACGTGATCAACCATCTCGCGGTTGGAAACAATTTAAAGTCAAGGGACGTTACAAAAGTAAAGAAGGCCTTGAAGAATGTCTACGAAGGAAGATGAAGCCGAAGAAGTCTCTGAGTGTGTCAAGGTTATCGGAAATGAAATCCTCTTCTACGCCGATGTTGATCGTGAAAACGCTCTTGACTTCGTTGAAAAATTTAAGAAGTTGGAGATTGAACTTCTTAAAAGAAAGGCTGAACTCGTTGGCTACGAACCAATCATAAGGGTTCATATCATGAGCGAGGGTGGATGTATTTTCGCAGGCATGACGATGATGAACGTATTGGAATCTTCTCGTGTTAAGGTTATTACCATCGCCCAGGGGTCTTGTTGTAGTGCTGCCACGTTCATGTTACTCGGAGGTTCTCAGAGACGTATGGGGAGGAACGCGTATGTTCTCATTCACCAGATTTCCACAGAAATGTGGGGTAACTTTCAAGAACTTAAACACGAGCTCAAATCGAGCACCAAGTTTATGAAGATGTTGAAGAAGATGTATCTATCCAAGACGGAAATTCCCGAGCGTAAATTCAGGAAATTGATGAGGAAAGACATCTATCTCTCCCCAGCTGACTGTCTGAAGTATAAGATCGTAGACGAAGTAGAATAATTTTAATACAACATCTTAAATTTCCTTCTTTCCTGACTAATATTCGAAGCACGCTTATATAAACATAGGATACATATGACGATGAAAACTACACAAAAGGTGTTTACATTCATCGGAAAAGTTTTACTCTCTGGAGGCTTAAGTCTCTCCATTCTACCGTAATTTACAACCGGCAAATCCGACATCTAATTAAAGTCAAGAAATTAATTACATGTATAATGGAACGTCTTATCAAACAAGATAAGCATGGTCACGATCGTTACATTGACATCAAAGTTGAGGACTTGAAGGATGGAACCGCGGACATCGTGAAAATCTCTGGCATTGTAGGGAGTGATAAGTTTTTGGAGTCACGAACCAATGTCAAAACTGGTTACGATAGGGCTGTCATGCGAGCCCAAACCATGTGGAACAATGAGCACATCAAGTGTAACCAGGTGTTGCCTATGCTGGCGAACAAATGGGAAGACCGTAAGAAGTATATCAGTGAACCCTTCTACGTTCAACCCAAACTTGATGGTGTCCGTCTACTTGTCTCCAAGGATGGGGGTATTTCGAGGACTGGTAAGATTGTTCCCGGAACTGAAATTCTTGGTAAGGGACTCAAGGAGGGTCAATATGTCGATGGTGAAGCGTTTGACCCCAACCTCAACTTCGAGGAACTCACGAGCACTTTCAAGACGGATCCCTTGAAGCTGAAGTTTCATGTTTTCGACTACTTCGACCTCAACAAGCTTGACATGACTTTTGAGGAACGCTGGAAAAAGGTCAAGTCCCTCAAGAACTCCCATTACGAGTATGTGAAGACCACGCTCGTCATGTTACGAACAGATGTCCCCTCCATTCATAAGCAACATGTCGATGAGGGTCATGAAGGCACAATGATTCGAGACATGCAAAGTGTTTATGAAGTGGGACAACGAAGCAATTACCTCCTCAAATACAAAGACTTTCAGACAGAGGAATATGAAATTGTTGGTGCCAAGACGGGTCATGGCAGGGATGCTAACGCCGTTGTATGGGTCTGTAAAACCGGGGACGGTCAGCAGTTTACCGCTCGCCCAGAGGGCACCATCGCTCAGAGAGAAGAGGATTACAGGAATCGTGAGAAGTTTATGGGAAAGATGCTCACCGTGCGCTTCCAAAACCTTACCGCTCTAGGTGTCCCACGTTTTCCCGTTGGTGTGGTAGTTAGAGATTATGAATAATATTTATATAATTAAATGAACAGGGTCGCGATTGATATCGATGAAGTCTTGGTAAATTTTCTATTTCCTATGGCAAAATATCATATGAAAACTATACACAAACCAAGGTATAATTACGTGTATAGACAGATTTTTGACATTGATGAGAAAACATCACAAAAGATGGTTCAGGAATTTTACAGATCTAAAGCCTTCATGGAACTCACACCGATACGTGGCTCACAGAGAGCTATGTTCAATTTAAAAAAGAACTCGAAAAAGATGTATATCGTGACAGGACGTCAAGACACCGTGAGAGAAGAAACTGAACTCTGGATTGAACAATACTTCCCCGGTATATTCGACGACGTTATCCTCACCAACAGCTACACACCCCACGAAGTCCAGAAGTCTGACATCTGTCGCGCACTCAACATCGGTCTCATCATCGACGACAATAGGGATATCTGTGACCGGTGCATCGGGGCAGGCACAAGAGCTCTAAACTTTGTAGGTGACGAGATATACCCATGGTGTGAAGAGAGTGAAATCAGCATAAAAGGGTGGGATAAAATGACTTAAACCCTGTGACCCAAATAAAAGTATGTCTCTGGGGATCGTCACACCAAGCTCTCTACAAGCTGTTGGGACCAAGCTCGCGTGGAGACTTCGGGATCATCATCGGCTCCACATCTCACAAAACTACCCAGATGGGAAACGTATGATTTCAAAGATGGAAAAACCCCGTGTGATGATGACATTTTTACCAATGTCTGTTGAACAATCTAAAGAAGTGTTCGAATCTATCGTGGAGCACATGGGCCCGTTGGATGTTGTCATAGATTGCCTCGTAGATACGGATGAACAAACTATAAGTAGATCGACGTATTGTCGTGATAACAGCACACAATATATATGCATTCACATAGATCGTGAAGGTGTCTTTGTCCGTGGACCGAGAGTGGCTTATCTAGAAAATAAGAATCTTTTACGAAAAATTAATCGGAGTATATACTACGTCGGTGCGATCGAGGAAGTTTAAGATGTTCGCACTTTTATGTAAACCGATTGCCGTACCTCAACAGTCAGGAAACCTCGTGCTTCGTGCAAAAGAATGTCGCGTCGCCTATGTAAAACCTTCACAGGTCCAAGAAGGTAAACTTGAACTCGAGATACTCGAAGCACCGCCAATTATAATTGAATCAGATGAATAATTTCTTTATATATATAAATGGGAGCACTCCTGAATGTTGTTTTGATTTGTTGTGTATCCTCCCTGTTGATACTTTCATTCACAGGAACAGCTGGTGTGGGATTGTATCTCGCGGGGTCGAAAGAAAAGACTGAAGCACTGGAGCAGGAACAGATAGACGCCTATATGAAGGAACTTGAAGACGAGCTAGAAGAAGAACTAGAAGCCTATGACGACCCACGGAGCTATAGCTTCAAAACCCGTAAAGAATCTACAGAAGGCTTTGGACCACTGCCATACTTCCCGACAGCTGCTTACTACAGGCGGCGTCCAACAGAATCTGCAATATTGTGGGAGTATAGGTCTGACGTTTTACCAAACTCTGGACCTCAAAGTTACAGTATAAAGGATATTGGAGGTGGGACGTACAATGCCCTGGATAACATAAACGAGTCACCCACTAGCATCAAATGGCAAAATCAAGGAAAGGAAGTGTGGACACAACTATTCGACAAAGACTCTCTAAAAATTGACTGTGGAAATGACGCATTGAATTCATTCCAGATAAGAAGTGATAAAAAGTCGAAAACTCGTGAAGTCATAAAACCGAAGACTGACGAGGTAACTGGGACAACATTAAACTATAAGCATCAGTTTATATCGTATCACGACAATTACAAACAGTTGTACAAATGTCTAACAGGTTCCGAAGGGTGGGGTTGGAACTTGGATGAGCGAGTAGTCGCGAGTGGGGAAACCGACAACTCAATATCATCTGAGCAAACACTCGAAAGGGACGGGGTGAAACCAGATGGAAATCAAAATAAAATTATGGATTGTGATTACAAAGCTATAGGAGCCTCAGAGTTCGGTGAAGAAGGTGCTGCGAAAGAATTCCCGATATCCATGATAGAACCCATATGGGACGACGCGATCATAGAAAAAAATTTCGCTATTAACTCGTTATCAGACTCCCCCATGACCACCGATTACTACCTTGATCCGAAATATATGGACTTTAAGTATAAATGTTTGAAACGGGCGGTATTTGGTCCGTGCAAGGATATGAAATACACGGAATGGGTGCCATTTTTGGCTTCACAAGGTGAAGGACCGAGAGAATTGCGTCATTCCATGGCGCATAACTTTTTCAGTAAAACAAGTGGAGAGGTGCAAGCACCCGCAAAACTAAAAAATCTTCTAAACCCCACAGTGGATCCAGTGAAAGGACTGGGAAGAGTAAAGTGTCACCCGACAGAGGTTCTGACACGTCTAGACTTCGAAGTCAGTGAAGGTCTAGACGCCCCGAAAGATTATGTGAGGTGGGGATATAGGTGCTGCAAAATGTAAATTTAGAACACAGGAATTAATCTGTCGACCCCTCTTTTTTTCATGAAGATCACTTCATCACATTCACCACCCTTCATAGCCATCTGAGGTTCACCACATTTGGTGTCCTTACTCTTATGTCTATCACAAGCAGCTTCAGTCCTGTCTGCGATATTCATATTCTGACTATATCCAATGAACACCCGGTCAACTTTTCCATCTTTGTCAAATGCTTCGACTGTAACTTTCCAAGAGTATGGACCAAAATTCCATTCACTGTTGACGTCAACTGGGGGAGGGGGGTGGTCGAGAAGTGATGAGCGAGGTCTACCATATCTACGGTTTCTAGATACAAGGGGGGCAAACAGAAACTTAACAACAGTTGACATTACTTTTGTTAAGTTCAGTAGTTTTAATTGATTTAAAAAGCTTCGTGTGTGTTATAGTTCTGTGTACAGGGTTCCACACCAGCGTCCAAACCTTCGAATCCCAATAAATCTTTCCATGCACAGTGTTTTTCCCATGTAGATTCACCCGAACCTGGGTATGGCGTGCCATCCTTCCAAGCCCTATACTCCTGGTACGTGATTCTCTCGGCACCCTTACCTATCTGTGCTCTACGTTGTGAAGCCTGTAAACCATCCGTGCACCCATCTCTACACGCATACATAATTAAAGGAACACTACATGTTCTATCTTGGCATTCTCTATTTGAATGCATCGAATTACAATAATTTGCGTACTGGTCTGAAGACTTACCGGGATACAATTTTGTTGGGTCAAACACCTTGATTTCACCACAAGTTGCTCCTAAATCGACGATTGTTTTCCCACCATCTTTGACCCAGTCCAATTGTGCAGACTCTTGTGCAGCCGCGGGGAGATCACTAATGGCCACCACACCTACCCCATCGTCAATGACCCCAGTCGGCTCTGGATAATGGTCAGACAAGGCCATAGGTCCTGGAAGCCTCTCACCAATCCTAATAGACTCGAGAGGGGTATTCACATCTATAGCGGTAGACACGAGAGGGGTATTCACAGATATAGCGGTAGCACCAACACTCCCAAGTAACATAATCAAGACAAGGATTAAACAGATAAGTATAACTACAAGTATCCCCTGACTCATACTACACACAAACATAATTTTTTACATGGTGGAAAACACCATCTAAAAAACTCTCCCAACCGGGTTCGAACCGATGACCTCGCGATTAACAGTCGCACGCTCTAACCAACTGAGCTATGGGAGAAGGGTCCCCTCTATCCGAATCGAACGAATGACAAATGGAACTACAGTCCACTGCTCTACCAACTGAGCTAAGAGGGGGAGAGAGCTCCCACCAAGACTTGAACTTGGGGTGGTGGATTCAAAGTCCACAGTGTTAACCAACTACACTATAGGAGCAGGGACTTCTCTGTCAATATCTCGAGTCTCCCCTTTAAGCTCGTTAATGTATTTCATACCTATCAGAGATATGGAAAACAGACCAGCGGACGTGTTGGCCACGATCATCGGGATGACTGAAAAGTATATGGAGTACACAAGACCCATCACACTTGCGAGAAGGTTTATACACAAAAACGTATAATTGATGGCGTGTGTATCTTTGGTCTTGTGGACATGCACAACTTGGGGAACAAACATGATCGTGATGAGAATAGAACTCACCAAACCTATCGGATTGATTATTTCGTCCATGGGTTAATTTAAAATGTATTGTTTAAGTAGGTATGATATCGTTCATAATTTTGATTATCGTCAGTTTGTACATCTTGGCTGGGATGAACCCAAAATATCAATATAAGTGCTTCCTCTTGACGATGAAAAAAGAAAAGTTGAGACAGGAACGATTTTTTAAGAACCATGATTCCAATATACCGATTGAAGTCATATATGGTCCGGACACTAGAGATGTTGAGACAGCGAGAGAATACGAAGACAAGATCGACCCAAGGTATTTCAAAAAAGCTGTGGAGATGCATTACAACACAGAAGTTCAGAGACCTGACATTACGTATTTCAACATGGGTGCTATCGGTTGTTTCATGGGGCACATGGAATTTTACGACAGGTGTTTTGATCAGGGTTTGAAGTACGCAGTCATCTTTGAAGATAACGTAATTGTGAAATCAAATGAACTCTATACACAAATTCAAGATGTCATCGACAAAAAGGGTGACGATTTCGAGATGTGCTTCTTCCACTGTCTGTCGAGACTTCCTTACCACAACGAAGAAACTGAAATAGAACAGGTGAAATGGATATCAAGCACAAAGTGTTACTTAGTTCACGTCCCCAACATGAAGAAATACGTCAAATATTTTTACCCCATGGATAACCACGTGGATATGAAGCATGAAGACCTTATCGCTGAAGGTGCCAGGGTCTTCTACAAGGATCTAAGGAACTATATGCGAATAGATAGGTCTCACAAGAGCACAATAGGACATAGGGATCATGGACAAGAAAATTTTATTTCAAGACAATACAAAAACGCTACCGTACAAGACGTTAAGTGGGGGTATTAAACCATCACAAACTTTCTAGCAAAATCCATATATTTTGTAATACAACTTTTACAATGAGGACAATCATTCTAAAAGCTGTTCCTAACGGGGCTTGAACCCGTGACCTTGGCGTTATAAGCACCACGCTCTAACCAACTGAGCTATAAGAACGGTGCAACTCGGTTATGTTACTAACCCATTGTATAACGGTGGGACTCACCCACGTAAAACTTACAAGTGTAAACTTTAAGCCACATTAAAGATTTGGTACGTGACATAGACATGGCTCGCACGACTACAACTGTAAGACCCCCATGGGAACTGATTGAAAAGGCTTGTAAGCACGCGGTTCAGAACAACGAAAATCCGACACGTGAATATATCCAACACTTCCTGTCAAAAAAATACTACTATGATTGCATCCCGGCCATTAACAGAGGTTTGCACTTGGGTGTGCTAGATGGTATATACGAACAAATTGGAGACTCATTCTACCTGACTAAACCATCTTCCTTGGCATCGTCATCTGAGGAATCATAGGAACCTTCGGCTTCACGGGTTTGTCAAAAAACAAGGACAATATTTCAGCGATCAGAATAAACTGATGAGACATCACAGCCATCTTCGCCAAATCGGTCCCAGGACCGTAATCACCATAGCCAACTGTGCTCATCGTTGTAAAACTGAAGTAAAAAGGGTCTATCCAACTGGAAAATCCAAACGCATTTTTGTTAGTTTTGTCAAGTATCATGTAGATGACACCGTATATGATTGTCGTGACTAAGAATGCGACAATTTTCATAGACATTTATGATATACTGAGAAAATTTATACTGAGTCGACCCTCTGTAATTCGTCGACTTCTATATCTCTACTCCTTCTTCTATTCGAAGTGATATTTTGGAAAGCACCCAACCATCTGGAAACAGCAAGTTTGGATCCTGATAAAGATGCTGCATCATCACTGACAACGATACTCAATCCATTACACACGTCAGGTTTATTCTCTTTATCCGGAAATTGAATCAGAAATGCCTGAATCGATATAGCTGGTATATCGGGTGCGTCGTCAAGTAATTTGTCATATTCTTCACGTGACTTCATGATAAACTCTACAACATCACCACGATGTTTAACATCCAAAGACAACTCCATATCAATACTCCTGTAAAATTTAGACCATTGGACACACATAGCTGAATGTGCCTCGGAAAGAGGAAGACTTTGACTAAACTTACTTATGGAACTGAGGATACCACCAAGGACATTCAAAAATGCAAAGAAATACTGAATGATCATAATGTTATCTCTCGTATTCGGCGAAGCGCCTTCGTTTCCACTAGGATTAAGAACAGCGAATCCACCGACACCTGTTATCGAGGCTATAATGATTGATGGGTATGCCAGCCAGTCATTCTGTTTCTTATAAAATAGGCGCGCGTGATTATGTAGCCACCGATAGCCAGCTGCCTTCTCTGCCCATTTTATAAGTAACTTTTCTTGTCTTTCACACCATTCACAGTGATCGTCTTGTTTTTGAACACTCATGGGACCTATCTTACTGCGATAAATTTTTCGCACACTCCCTGGCTAATTTATCGACAGCCTCATTCTGAGGATTTCCGTTATGGGCTTTCACCCACCTCCACTCAATCATGGTGAGTTCCTGTCTCAAATTATCCATCTTCACCCACAACTCCTTATTTTTCACATCTGTACCGTTGGCTGTCTTCCACCCATTCCTTTTCCAATTGTGTATCCACCCCGTTATTCCATTTTTCACATAATTGCTATCAGTAATTATGCATACGTGTTTCTTCTCCATCCACAAACACTGTTCAAGAGCTTTGATGATAGCGGTCATCTCCATTACATTATTGGTCGTGTTGGGTTGAGCCCCACACAATTTGAAATCTTTGGATATGGCACCCCATCCACCACGTCCCGGATTCCCTAGACAGCTTCCGTCAGTGTATACTTCATACATGATTATTTATTGCACTTATCCTTTATCTCATATTCTAAAGCTTTTTTGGGGGTTTTGCATATAGTATCTCCACAGTGATCTCTATTTTGGTATACGGAGTTAATAGAGGTTGAAATTTCATCACATGATTTGAGATTCCAACGACCTAGTAAAGGCTTTTCAACTTTAGTAAGAATGTCAAAAATTTTACGCAACATATTTCTGTTTTGTCTTTTGCGTTTAAGTCATTTGTACCTTGCACCGAGCTGTACACCCCTGGGGAAAGCGTACAGAAAACGTGCTAAAAACCACATATTCGTGCACACGACGTCGAGTACGACACCATAGTCGTGCGCCACGACGTATCTCTCAAAACTCACACTTTTAGAGGGGGGTGCACACTTTCTCAAAACCAGGTCAACAACGGCTTACTCAGCGGGGGTGCACACTTTTAAGATGTCTCCCACGACAAAAAGATTCTTTGAACAGTATTCGGGTATGGAATCCCGGGTGAAACTTCGCAACTACTCATCCCCTGATCCGAAAGAAATATGGGACATTGGTTTCGAATCGAATGAAGAAGAATGTCTTCTCCGGTGGTCGCTGCTCGTCAAGGGTCTGATGAGAGTGACTCACCCAACCGTACAAGAAGTCGCGCAATCTAAGAAGCGCACCATCTGGACCATCGAGAGCACCAAACCAAAATGTGACACACAAAAGAAGGAACTTCGCCTCGAAGGGTGGAGGGACTGTAAGAGAGATGATCATTTTTAAATAGCGCAGTGCACGATATTTAAAAAGGATTTTTAATGATATTTTACTAAAATACTTCGTATGAGCATTTTGTTGGAGAAGACTTAGCGAAGACGACGGAGTTCCCGAGCAATACGCATCGCTGCACGAGGAGACGACCGGTTGAGAATCATGACCAGAGGTTCAGCTTTAGGTTTGTATACCTTACCTACACGGTTTTGTAGCACCTCTTTAGCGTTAGCCCTGGCACGCACAACGGCGGTCGGACTGGGGCTACGTGGCTTGGGTTTGGGTGCGGGAATCTTGACGGTCATGTTCCTCATAAAGTTGGCGGCAATCTTCTTGTCAAGAGCCTTCTTTTCCGCACGCTTCTTCGCAGCCGTACGCTTCTTCGCAGCCTCGGGGTACATCTTGGCGACAGGCACGTTGTTCATGCTGTTCTTCGCCTTCGCCTTGATGGAACCACAAAGCTGCTGAACAGTCTTCTTCTCAGTGTTGATACCATACTTCTTGGCAACCTTCACCACCTCATCCTTCTTGTAGAGACGGCACTTGCGCGCACCGATTTTGAGATCACCCGCCTTGTCTACG
>Ga0209653_1001245_pt1 | contig 20813 bp, 22 predicted proteins | sample SaaInl6LU_22_DNA_FD_184644 | JGI IMG/M metagenome (GOLD analysis project Ga0209653, IMG submission 184644) | Marine microbial communities from expanding oxygen minimum zones in the Saanich Inlet - ESP_116LU_22_DNA (SPAdes) (version 2) | ecosystem: Environmental > Aquatic > Marine > Intertidal...
GGTGATCATGGCGATGAGGCCCACCCTTTTCCATTCCGAACAAGGAAGTTAAGCTCATCAGCGCCGATGGTACTGCTATACCAAGTGGGAGAGTAGGTCGTTGCCTTTTTTTGAATCCCGAATACAGCAATGTGTTCGGGATTTTTTTTGCCCTATACCCAACAAGTCAACATCAAGTAGAGTCACATTTGCAATCACAAAAAAAAGGGAACCCATCGGGTTCCCTTTTTTTATAGCTGTATTTCATCACTAGATGACTTAGTCTTCTAATACAGCATTAAAATCTTCGAAAAAAGATTCGAATTGGGACATTGATTCATGGAGAAACACCATGGCTTCTTGCCAAGTATTTTTGTTGTGAATGGAGACTCCTTCTAATAATACATATACCCTTGAGATGTCTTTATCTTCCTCTAAATAGTATATCTCTTCAAACGTGGCATTTGGTAGGTAGCTTTCTAAAACGACGGATTGCAAAGATTGTATTTTCTCCCATAATTCCATGCGTCTTTCTAAACTGTCGTCTATGTCCAGGCATACCATGGCATTCTTTTTGTCAAAATGGAATTTAAACTCTAGGCCTTTTATTTTTGTATTGTACAGCGTCCACTTTCTCGGAAACGACTTTCCAAAGGAGGTCCAAAAGTCTTGCTTTAGTGCTTTTAATGCTGCTTTACTATACATGATTAAAGAAAGTATGCGGTGGTTATACCAAGTACAATGACCAATATTTTTCTTAGATTAAAGGAGTGTCCTTCTGAGCTTTCGAACAGTATTACAGTGGCAATATGCAAGAGTACTCCAGTGACCAAAGCACTAAGTGCGCTGGACCATATTGGGGGCAATGGGTATAAACCGTAAAAAAGACTTCCCAGCGGAGTCATTATTGAAAATAGAGTCATTACCAATAGGGCTTGGTAAAATTTAATATTTGTTTTTAGAATGAAAATACTCAGTATTACAGCAACGGTAATTTTGTGAATGACAATACCATAAAGTAAGTGGTTGTGGTTAACAACAGGTATGCCTTCTAAAAATGCATGTATGGACAAACTCACAAAAAGCATCCATGGAATTTTAGTGCTTTTTGCATCTAAATGGACATGTCCGTGTTCAGCACCCTTAGAAAAAAACTCAAGAACTATCTGTAATAATATCCCCAATAGAATGAATAAGCCCATTTGCTTAGGATCTTGATGTTCGTACAATTCTGGAAATAACTCAAAAATAAGTATAGATAAGAGGAAAGCACCACTAAAGGCTAATAGTAATTTAAGTAATTGTTTGCTTTTTGGTTGAAAGAAATACACCCCTAAAAAGCTTAGAATTACTGCGAAAATTGGAAGGGCGTAAATCATTTTGTTTGCTGACTATGCATATAGATAGTCTTTGGATAGGTTTGGTATAAAATTAATGTATTTTTGTGGCTTAATCCAACGGAATGCGAGACAAAAATTTTAAGATGGTGGCTAAAACCCTTTTTGGGTTTGAAGATATATTGGCTAAAGAACTTCGTGATCTAGGAGCATTGAATGTGGAAACGGCCATTAGAAGCGTTTATTTTGAGGGAGATACGGGTTTTATGTATAAAGCCAATTTATGCTTAAGAACAGCTACAAAAATCATCAAGCCTATAGCCACTTTTAAAGCTACAAACGAAGATAGTTTGTACCGACAGGTAGCTAAAATGGACTGGACCTCTCTTTTGGATTTAGAGACTACATTCGCTATTGATACTACTGTTAATTCTGAATATTTCTCCCACTCTTTATATGTGTCACAAAAAGTGAAAGATGCTATTGTAGATACTTTTAGAGAAGCTACTGGAGAGAGACCTAATGTAGATGTGAAACATCCAGATTTAAAGTTGAATGTTCATATTCAAAAGGATCAATGTACTATTTCATTGGATTCTTCTGGTCGCTCTCTTCATATTAGAGGCTATAAGACCGCTACTAACATAGCCCCCATTAATGAGGTGTTGGCTGCTGGAATATTACTATTGAGTGGTTGGAAAGGCCAATCAGATTTTTTAGATCCTATGTGCGGTAGTGGAACACTATTAATTGAAGCTGCTATGATTGCATGCAATATACCGCCCAATATTAATAGAAAGGAGTTTGCTTTTGAAAAATGGACTGATTTTGATCCTGATTTATTTCAAACAATTATGGAAGCCTCTTTAAAAAAGGTCACTGATTTCCCCTATAAAATTACAGGTTATGACAAGGCGCCATCTGCCATAAGAAAAGCACAAGATAATATAAGTGAGGCCCAATTGGAGGAGTTTATTACCGTAGAGCGAAAATCTTTTTTTTCTACCGAAAAAGAAGTGCCAGATCAACCCCTTCATATGGTATTTAATCCACCTTACGGAGAGCGATTAGATGTGGAGATGAAAGATTTCTATGAAAATATAGGTAATACCCTTAAAAAAAATTATCCAGGCACCCATGCTTGGTTTATAACCTCTAATTTAGAAGCCCTTAAATTTGTTGGGTTAAAGCCTTCTCGAAAAATAAAAGTATTTAATTCACAGTTGGAATCTAGATTGGTGAAGTACGAGATGTATGCGGGCAGTAAACGGGCTAAATTTAATCCATCTTTTACCTAGTCTATGAAAGCAAAAGCACTGTTGTATAATTTTATTGGGTTTACTTTTTTCTTTTTAGTACTGAGATATTTATCCGTATTTGTAGTAGCTGAAGTGCCTATCTATATGGTAGTTATTGCTGCTGTTTTAGCTAATTTTTTGAGTCCTAAATTTGGTGTAGTAGAGACGGAAAAAGGAATGAAAATGATGATGAAATGGATTTTCATCAAAGGCCTTAGGGAAATAAAATAGGAATGGATTTTCTCAAAGGTCTTAGAGAAATAAAATTGAGATGGGTTAAATTATGGCAGAAGAGATGATTAGAGGAAAAGAGGTGTTTAAGGGCTGTCTTTTTACATTTATCGCTATTTTCATAGTCATGGCTATTGCAACTGCTTTGGCATTGTTTTATATCTTTTACTAGGGGACCAGCAAATTTAGCTGGTGGGGCTTGGAAAACTTAAGTCAAAAAGTTAAAGGCGCTGTTTTGAAGATTTTTTTTCCTCTTTATCTGCAGCTCGTTGTGCTTTTTTAATACTTTTTTCTTCAGATGCTTCTTGTAACCTTTTCTTTTTAGCCTCTTCAGATTCTTTATAAACTTTTGGTTTTTTGAAAATTGGGATTAAATAACTGATGCTATAGTTGTACCCCACACCAAATTTGCTCTCTTCTGTGACAGCATTAAAACCTGGAACCCAATTGTTTGGAAAGTTTGTATTGTTGTCATGGTTTAGTAAATAGCCACCCCGGACACTGGCATTTAAAAAAATATTAGCGAATAATTCTACTTTGGCTCCAAAGACTACTTCTAGCCACAAAGCACTTAAACCACTATAAGTTGGAAGGCTTTGATCGCTCACGCCAAAGCCTTCTGTATTCCAATACCTGTCTGTGTCAAATACAGCAAACTCATTTACGGTCTGACTGTATTTTGCATAGGCCAATCTCCCTCCTAAATGAATCATGTTGTTCATTCCATACCAATTGTCGTAGGTGTTTTGATCTATACCAATTTTAAAATAAGATCCGTCAGGTGTATAGGTATAGGTGTCTTCTACAATTGACTTTTTTTCAGTCCCCCATTCAGCTGCTACATAAAGTGTTTGACTGAGCCTGAAGTCCGCTACTAATTCTAGCCCTTCAAAATCTGGCTTTAGTTGTCCTAATATTTTCTTGCTTAAATCCATTCCTAGGCGTATGCCATAGGATTCCATGTGGGTTATAGTATCTTTTGGGTTTAGGTCTATTTTTTTCTGCTGTGCTTGAGTTTGAAGCACCATAAATAACCCTAATAAACTAGTGATAAATTTCAATGTGTACTTCATTTTCATTAGAAATGCTTGGACTTAATACAGTTATTTTTTTGATCCAATTGTCTGAGTCTGGCGTGAGTATTGGAATTAGATTCTCATAAGAAACAATGTACCCACAGGCTTTAGAAATGAATGTTGGGTTTGGGGTGTAAGAGAATATTAAAGCGTCTATATTACCACTCACAGTTCCTTCTGAATCTATGCTTGCATTTGTCACTAAATAATATTCGGTTTGGTTTGTATTGGGAATTAGAGGGATTAAGGCTTCTGTGATACTACTAGATCCCGGTGATATGGTTGTAATTGGCGTTGTTTTGTCTTTTCCTACTACCAAAAGCCTTTCAGGTGCTTTTTCTGAAGTTTCATCTGCAGAATCGAGAAAAGTAATGCGCATCATTGGGGTGTCTCCTGCAATACAAATATCGTCTTTTTCACAGGACCAAAAACAGCCCAAAACAATTAGCGAGAAAAGTATATTCCTTTTCATAATCTTTTATTTCTTCAAGCTTAAAAGTACAACATTTTCTACATGGTGTGTTTGGGGAAACATGTCAACAGCTTGTGTTTTGGTCAGATCGTATTTTTCTTTCATAAGTCCTAAATCTCTTGCTTGTGTAGCACTATTGCAACTTACATACACAATTTTTTCAGGTGCCATTTTTAGAATTTCTTCTACCACATCTTTATGCATTCCATCTCTTGGGGGGTCTGTTATTAAGACATCGGCCTTGCCATGCAAGGCTATAAAAGAGGGGGAAAATACATTTTTCATGTCTCCTACATAAAATTCAACATTGTCTATATTGTTGTGAATTGCATTTGCTTTAGCGTCTATAATAGCTTCCGGAACTGATTCAATGCCTATTACTTTTTGAGCTTTTTTAGAAACAAATTGTGCAATAGTTCCTGTGCCTGTGTACAGGTCATATACCAATTCGTTGCCAGTAAGTCCTGCAAAATCTCTGGTGATTTTATATAAGTTATACGCTTGCGCAGCGTTGGTTTGGTAGAAAGATTTGGCATTTATTTTAAACTGTAAGCCTTCCATCTCTTCAATGATGTGATCCCTACCACTAAAACAAATCACCTCTTGATCATAAATAGTGTCGTTGGCTTTTTGATTTATGACGTATTGTAAAGAGGTAATACTAGGAAATTGTGTTTTTATAGCCTCTAGGAGTTTAATTCTATTGGTAGGATTGTTTTCACAGAATTGCACCAGAACCATATATTCTCCATTTGAACTCGTTCTGATCATGAGCGTTCTCAATTCTCCAGTATGATTTCTGGGATTAAAAAATGTGATTCCCTCTGCTATTGCAAATTGTTTCACAAATAATCTCATTTCATTCGATGGGTCTGCTTGGAGGTGACATTTTTTTATATCGAGAATTTTATCCCACATACCTGGAATGTGAAAACCCAAAGCGTTTCTGTCTTCTATGGTGTCTTTTTCTTGAATCTCTTCAGGGGTTAACCACCTACTGTCTGAGAAAGAAAATTCCATTTTGTTTCTGTAAAAATATGCCTCAGGGGCTCCGGCAATTGGAGTCACTTCTGGGAGATCTATATGTCCAATTCTCTTTAAGTTATTTAAAACCTCTTGTTCCTTATAAGCGATTTGGTGCTCATACCCCATGTGCTGCCATTTACAACCGCCACAAACACCAAAGTGTTCACATGCTGGTGGTACCCTTTTTTCTGATTTTTGGTGAAATGCCACAGCGGTTCCTTCGAAGTATGCTTTTCTTTTTTTGGTGGTTTTAACGTCTACTATGTCACCAGGAACAGCATTATTGATGAAAATTACGCGACCGTCTGGTGCTTTTCCAACCGTTTTTCCCTTAGCAGCAGTGTCTGTTACTAAGATGTTTTCGAATACAAGGGGATTTCTTCTTTTTCGCATGGGGCAAAAGTACTATCTTTTTTATTTAAAATTGTAGCTTTGTGGCAAACAGGCTATTTCTTTTTTGTAGTCTAATATTACATCAATCATTAAAAAACATTTATGTCTCAAACAGTTAAAATAAGTGCACAGCAAGCTATTGAATTAGAAGATAAATACGGTGCCCACAATTACCACCCATTGCCGGTAGTTCTATCTAAAGGTGAAGGTGTTTATGTTTGGGATGTAGATGGAAATAAATATTTTGATTTTTTATCTGCATATTCTGCAGTGAATCAGGGGCATTGCCATCCGAAGATTGTTGGAGCCATGGTGAATCAGGCACAGACGCTTACGCTCACCTCAAGAGCTTTTTACAATGATAAATTGGGTGTATTTGAGAAATATGCTACCGAAACATTTGGATATGACAAACTGCTTCCTATGAATACTGGAGCAGAAGCTGTAGAAACAGCTTTAAAAATCTGTAGAAAGTGGGGTTATGAGGTAAAGAATTTGCCCAAAAACACAGCCAAAATTGTGGTTTGTGAAAATAATTTTCACGGTAGAACAACAACCATAGTGTCATTTTCAAATGACCCAGTGGCTCAAAATAATTTTGGGCCATTTACAGAAGGTTTTATTAAAATACCCTACGACAATATTGATGCTTTAGAAGCAACACTGGCTTCTGATCCCTCTATTGCTGGTTTTTTAGTGGAACCTATTCAGGGAGAAGCCGGAGTCTATGTGCCTTCTGAGGGCTATTTAGCAGCTGCAAAGGCACTTTGTGAAAAGTACAATGTACTCTTTATTGCAGACGAGGTTCAAACTGGAATTGCTAGAACAGGAAAATTATTAGCTACTTGTGGTAATTGCTCCTGTTCAGACAGGCACTGCAGCGGAACACCTGAGGTGAAAGCAGATATTTTAATCCTGGGAAAAGCTATTTCTGGTGGTGCATACCCCATTTCTGCTGTATTGACAAACAATGCTATAATGAAGGTAATTGCGCCTGGAAATCACGGGAGTACTTTTGGAGGAAACCCTGTAGCTGCTGTGGTTGGGATTGCTGCCTTAGAAGTGGTCAAAGAGGAGTCTTTGGCTCAAAATGCCTTTGATTTGGGTCATTTGTTTAGGGAAGAAATACAGAAATATGTAGACCAATCTACGATAGTAAAAGGTGTTAGGGGTAAAGGCTTGTTAAATGCTATTTTAATTAACGATACGGAAGAAAGTGATACTGCTTGGAATATTTGTTTGGCCCTTAGAGATAATGGTTTGCTAGCGAAACCAACCCATGGAAATATTATCAGGTTTGCACCACCATTAGTGATGAATAAAGAACAACTTTTGGCATGTGTGGCTATTATCACTAAAACCTTAGCTTCCTTTGAGAAATAATTTATGAAGTATTCATTTTTGAAACGACTATTTTGATATGTCATTTAAATTAGGAGACAAGGTTTGTGTATTAGATCAAGATATTGAAGGCGTCGTTACTGCAGTAATGGGAGATGTTCTGGAAGTTGAAACTACCTTTGGTTTTTTAATGAAGTTTACCACTAGAGAATTACTTATTCTTCCTGAAGAAGGTTTACAGGTATCTAATTATGAGGTGGCCAAGATCAAGCACCTAAAGCAAGATAAAAAGCCCACTTATAAGGCCACTGCTTCTAAAAAAGATAGGGATGTACCTAAAATGGAAGTAGATCTTCATATTGGCCAGCTAACCAATGCAACCAATCTCTCTAATTATGACATGTTAAACATACAATTAGATACTGCCCAGCGGCAGTTAGAGTTTGCTATAGCTAAAAAAATTCAAAAGGTAGTATTTATTCATGGAGTAGGAGCAGGAGTGCTTAAAGAGGAATTAAAATACATCTTTAAAAGGTATGAGGGAATAAGGGTCTACGAGGGAGATTATAAGAAATATGGCTTGGGAGCTACTGAAGTTTATTTGACACAACAGGTTAGAAGGGAGCTGTAATTATTTTGGGGTGGTAAATATGCCAAAATCATTTAAGTTCACATCTGTAATTCGCTTACCATCTTGGTCTGTAAAGCTTACACCACTCAATTGAATTTCATGTTCAAAACTATTGCCGTCTTCACTTAGGCCCGTATTAATGAATATTGTTCCTGCAGTTGCATTGGCATCTTTAATCACATTTACACCTATCTCAGGTAACACACTGCAGTAGTAGGAAGCACTAATGTCTTCGGAAAAAATCCTATAGTTAAGGGTAGCCTGATTGGGAATACTACTTTGTATGGTTTGTTCACTCACACTGTTTTTTAAAAGCCCTTCTGGAAGTTGTAGCGCTAGTGATTCTGTACCATTAATTTTAAACAATAATGTGGTTGCTGTGGATTGTGTACAGCTTTCAATACCAATTTCATTGAAGCTTATACTTTGAATTGTAATATCTCCATCGCTACAGCTAAAAAATAAAGACATTAGGAGAACAGCTAAAAATAGTTTACGCATTAATGTGCTACTTTTCATGGGTGTCAATTTGCTGTCAAATGTAATTATTTTCAATGCTTTTCTCTATAAATCTGTCAAATACATTTATTTAATATATTTTTATGGTCCCATAAAAACTAAAGAATGAAAGCTGTTTATTTTGACAATGCTGCAACAACTCCAGTAAGGGGTGAAGTGATTAATAGTATTCAAAACGCCCTAGAAAAATGCTTTGGAAACCCTTCTTCTACACACAGTTTTGGTAGGACTGCCAAGACAGCAGTAGAACAAGCAAGAAAAACTATTGCAGCTACTTTAGGAGCTCATCCTTCAGAAATTATATTTACTTCAGGAGGTACAGAGGCAGATAATATGGTTTTAAAATGTGCTGTAAGGGATTTGGGTGTAAAACATATAGTAACCACTACAATGGAGCACCATGCTGTTTTACACACGGTAGATGAATTAGTGGCGTTTAATGGAGTTACTGCCCATCATGTAGCAGTAGATGCCAATGGAAATCCAGACCTTTTGGATTTAGAAAAAATACTAAGCGGGTTAAAAGAGACTGTTTTAGTGAGTTTAATGCATGTTAATAATGAAATTGGAAATATTTTAGACCTTCCCACAGTAGCTGCTCTTTGTGAGTCTTATGGGGCTTATCTCCATTCAGATACGGTCCAATCAATTGGTCATTTTCCTTGGGATTTACAAAAGATTAAAATTCACTTTTTAGCTGCAGCTGCTCACAAATTTCATGGGCCTAAAGGGATTGGTTTTGCTTATATAAGAAAAGACACTCCTTTAAAATCATTTATTGTAGGAGGCTCACAAGAGCGAGGTTTTAGAGCAGGTACAGAGCCCTATCACAACATTGTAGGCCTTGAAAAGGCTTTTGTTTTGGCATATGAACACTTGGATAAGGAACGTGTTTATATTGAAGGTTTAAAAAAGTACTTTATTAGTGAAATAAATAAAGCCATTCCAGCTGTGTCTTTTAACGGTTTTTCGGGGGATATGGAGAAGAGTACCTACACTTTAGTCAATGTGCGTTTACCATTTAATGCCCAAAAGGCACAGATGCTATTATTTCACCTAGATTTGAAAGGAATTGCTTGTTCTAAAGGGAGCGCCTGTCAGTCTGGAAGTAACAAAGGATCACATGTGTTGTCTGCTTTTCTTACAAAGGAACAATTGGCCATGCCCTCTTTGAGGTTTTCTTTTTCTTCATTTAACACTAAAGAAGAAATAGATTATACGATTAATGTCTTAAAAGAGTTTTCCGAAAAGTAAGAATTAGAGATTTTTAAGGCTACTATTTTTCGTAGGGAAATTTTCTACTGGCTTGCCTCATCATTGAACCTATAAGTTCATTCGTGTTTTTACCGGTTTTTCTGTCTATTTGTTTCTCGTACTTCCAGAGAAGTTTACCAGTTTTCACATCACTTATTTTTATACCTATACGGCCGTATTTAGTATTCCCTGTCACATAATCTAATAATTTAAACGATTTGGTGGCTCCCCTGGATAGCTGAACGTTTAGGGTTATAGTACCACTGATAATAGCATCTACCCCTAAAATTTCCCCCAATTCTTTTACGCTTAAAATATCTAGTGAATTGTAGCCTATTTCTTGTTTTTTTAGAAAAGCATTGGTGTCTTTTATATTTTGGAAATTCACCCTGTAATGCTTTCTTTTCTCCATTTTAAGAAAGTATGTTTCTAGGGCTTCTTGAACAGCATAGCCCTCAGAGGCCTCTAATTCTAATTGCATTTCATCAGTTAATTCTTGTTCTAAATTTACTGAAGCTAGAAAAGGAAGAATCGCAATACTTTGATGCGTGGCAGTGATGTTTTTGAATTGTTTATTTTCATAGATATTCTTTTGGCCCAATGCCAATTGTGTAAAGAATAGACATATGACTGAAATACTAAGTTTTACTTTGTTTTGCCTATTTAATAATTGATTTTTCATAGTGTATTTAAAGGCTTAAGAGAGTGGTGTATGTCTGGGAATTTCCCAACATATCTATGACTTGTATTGTTAATTCGTTCTTTTTCTGAAGATTTGTTCTTGCACCTATATGATGGGTAAGTGTATTGGTTTTAGGTTCGTATTCCATGAGAATCCATTCTCCGTTTAAACTTCCTGAGTAGCTTTCAATTCCGGTTTCTTGATCTTTAATTTCAAGACTCAAAAACTGATAATTTCTAATATTTTGATTGCTCTTAAAGTTTTTTGGTCTTATGCTTGGAGGTATAGAGTCTTGTTTAACTACATAGGTTCCCAATTTATTGGTCTTAGTACTCAGCCAATCACCGTCTTTTTTAGTAGTGCTGTAAATGGAAGACTTTGAACCGAGCATGTAAGCAATGTAACTGTATTTAGAAAAGGAACTGTTCTGTGAATTAAAACTTAAGGTAAATGGTTTTTTTACTGCCCACATAGGTTTGTGTACGCTAATAGTATCTTTAGTCGTTTCTAAGTTTAAATAAACATCTTCATAAAAGCTATTAGCCGGGAAATAGAGACTGCCATGGGCTAGTTTGTAATGTGCAGGATTTTTAGACCACACTGGGAAAGGTGTTTTGTTAAGTGTTTTTTTTATTGTTGCTTCTTCTGAAGTACCTAAAACAGGTATCTTAATACTTATATTATTGCCATGAAGGTCCATTAGGGTCAGTTCAAGATCAATTGTTTCATTGGGCTTTATGCTAACAATCCCTTTGTTTTTTATTGTTTTAAATATACTTAATGGTTTTCGTACATTTTGAAACAATTGTACAATACGCTCCCTATGTTTAATCAAATGTGGATAGTCTATGAGCGTATTAATACCCTTAGTTTCATTAAATGAAAATTGGTCTAATTTAATTTCACCAATCAGCGTATCATTTAATGAAAGTCTATATTGATAAATACCATTTTTATTTGCGGTTAGTTCTTGTCTGTCATAGCCTTTGACTCCTAAGTAAAATGATCCTTTTGCCTCTATAGGACTTACCTGATAAATGCCTTCAGGGGTTCTTTTAAATGAAAGTTGCACTTTGTTTTCACTTCTGTTTATATGACTACTTTCACCTATGGGATAAGCGAATAGTTTTTGAAGGGTTGGTGGTGTTTTGTCCAATACTTCATAGGGGAACTGAAGTGGATTTATAGCTATGGCAGTACCAGTTTTTCTCATTTCAAAGTGAAGGTGTGGTGCGGTGGACCCACCACTATTTCCAGAAAAAGCAATAGGGCTGCCTTTGTACACTTTGAGACTGTCTTTTTTTGGAAAAAGCTGAATGGTATACGATTTGTTAGCGTATTGTTTGTCTTGAACAAATTTTTCTATTTCAGGAGAAAACTTTTGTAAATGGGCGTATACGCTACTAGTACCATTGTAGTGGTTTATATAGAGCACTTTTCCATATCCCCAATGTGAAATTTTTATTCTAGACACATAGCCATCTGCAATAGAGAATACTTTTAGACCTTGCTGGTGTTTTGTTTTAATATCTAAGCCTGAATGAAAATGATCAGACCTTAGCTCACCAAAATTACCAGCTAATAATAAGGGGATGTTAAGGGGCGCATTGTATATAGTATCTGAAACCTTGTTGTCCAAAGCTTTTTGAGCGTACAATGGACCAACTAATAAACCTAATGCGAAAAAAAAATACAGTGTCTTCATTTGATGTTCAAAAGTAAATAAACTGCCTTAGATACAGAAGGGCTTGGAGGCTTTATCCGGATAATTTTGTCTTTAATTTTGTCTTTAATTTTGGGCTGACATTTAATAAATTTAAAACTATTGGGCTGCAATTCTAAGAATACCAAGTTTTATATTAACTTTGTTTTATTAGTATGGACTGTTGCAAATGAATCATCTTAAAGAAATTGTAGGTTCTTTAGAAAATAAGGTAAGCAAATTAGTTCACCGTTTAGAAGGGGTTAAAGAGAATTCTGCCCTTTTAAGAAAGGAACTTGATGAAGCGAAAAAAACCTGTGAATACGCAAAATCACAGGCCACTTATTGGGAAGAGAAATACAATGCTTTAAAATTAGCACAGTCTATGTTAGGCAGTGATGAAAACACTACCGAAGCGAAACTGAAGATTAACACCTTAATAAAAGAGCTTGACTATTGTATAGGGGCGCTCTCTAAATAATGTATGTCAAATACGTTTAAAATAAAGCTTTCAATTGCTGACAGGGTATATCCATTGACGATTGCTCCATCTCAAGAGGAAGGTTTAAGAAAAGCCGCTAAACAAATAGAATTGCTTGCTAAAAACTTTGAGCAAAATTATGCTGTGAGGGATAAACAAGATGTTTTGGCCATGTGCGCCTTGCATTTTGCCTCAAAGACAACTCAGAGTAATATAGAAGAATCTCAAGATAATAAAGAGGTTCAAGAGCGTTTAAAAGCGCTTGAGGAAGTGATTGACAATTCGTTAGGATAATACGTTCTTTTAAATAACATCATTGCCCACACTGGTATTTATTTTTTGACAAACTCAACGCTAATTTTTTTTAAAAGGGTGAGTTTAGATTATGCAAGCATGCCTTACTCGTATAAGGAAACTTAAGTAATTTGTTAGCCCTAAACCTGTTTATTCAGAGTTTGTTCAAAACCCAATCCAATGTGGGCTTTTTTTATATAATTAATTAAATACAAATGGATAGTACAACAATCATAATATCGGCCGTTTTAGGCCTTGCAGTTGGGTTTGCTATCGCAAAGTTTTTGGAAAAGGGGAAAGCCTCAAAGACCATTATCAATGCGAGAAAAGACGCACTTGCAATTATTAAAAACGCCAAAAACGAAGGCGAGAATATTAAAAAAGACAAAATATTTCAGGCCAAAGAGCGCTTTTTGGAGTTAAAAGCAGAACATGAGAAGGTGATCCTTTCAAAGGAGAAAAAAATTGGAGAATCTGAAAAACGTACCAGAGATAAAGAATCTCAAGTGAGCAATGAATTGTCTAAGACAAAAAAAATAAATGACTCATTAGAGCAAAAGATTGCGGAAACGACTCACAAAGCTGAAATTCTAGATAAAAAGCAGTCGGAATTAGATAAACTGCACAAAAATCAAGTACAGCAACTCGAGGTTATTTCTGGCTTGTCTGCAGATGAAGCTAAGGAACAGTTATTGGCTTCTTTGAAAGATGTGGCTAAATCTGACGCTATGGCCTATATGCAATCTACCATGGAAGAGGCTAAGTTAACCGCCCAGCAAGAAGCTAAAAAAATCATCATTAACACCATTCAAAGGATTGGTACAGAGGAAGCGGTGGAAAACTGTGTTTCCGTATTTAATCTTGAGTCAGACGACGTTAAAGGTAGAATTATTGGTAGAGAGGGTAGAAATATCAGGGCTATTGAGGCAGCTACTGGAGTAGAGATTATTGTAGACGACACACCAGATGCTATAATTCTTTCATGTTTTGATTCTGTGCGTAGGGAGATTGCTAGATTGTCATTGCACAAATTAGTGACTGATGGTAGAATTCACCCTGCTAGAATTGAAGAGGTTGTTAAGAAAACAGAGAAGCAAATTGAAGAAGAAATTATAGACATAGGTAAGCGTACCGTAATTGATTTAGGAATTCATGGATTACATCCTGAACTCATTAAAGCGGTTGGACGTATGAAGTATCGTTCTTCTTACGGCCAGAATCTATTGCAACACTCTAGAGAAGTGGCTAAGCTTTGTGGAGTTATGGCTGCTGAATTGGGGATTAATGCAAAACTAGCCAAGCGTGCAGGTCTTCTTCACGATATTGGTAAAGTTCCTAATACAGAGGCAGAGGTAGAAACCCCTCACGCTATCTTGGGAATGCAATGGGCTGAGAAGTTTGGAGAAAAGCCAGATGTGTGTAATGCTATTGGAGCCCACCATGATGAAATTGAAATGAATACCCTTATCGCTCCTATTGTACAAGTCTGTGATGCCATTAGTGGTGCAAGACCAGGAGCTAGAAGACAGGTATTAGACTCTTATATTCAAAGATTAAAAGACTTAGAAGATGTTGCTTTTGGTTTTCCAGGAGTGCAGAAAGCCTATGCCATTCAGGCGGGTAGGGAATTAAGGGTAATTGTAGAAAGTGAGCGCGTTACAGATGACCAAGCCTCTGAACTATCCTTTGAAATTTCACAAAAGATTCAGACAGATATGACCTATCCTGGTCAAGTTAAGATCACTGTGATTAGAGAAACTAGGGCTGTAAATGTAGCCAAGTAGTTTGCGATGAAATCCTAGTATAAAAAAAGCCCTGCTCAGCGAGCAGGGCTTTTTTTTGTCTTAAGGTATGCTTTACTCTGTTGCTCCTTCCTCAGTAGCTTCTTCGTTTGCAGCCTCTTCTTCCTCTTTATTTATTTTATGTGTTAGTATATTGACCTTTTTGAGTTTTTCTTTCCAAGTGTCAATATCTTCTTTGTGTTTATTAATTTTATGGACAACTTCTTTAACTACAGGGTTGTCTTCAGATGCATTTGAAAAGAATTCTAAGTTGTTTTCTAATTGTCGCATCTCATTTTTAGACTCTTCAATCTTTTTGCGAATAAAAGCTTTTTCGTTAGCAAGTGCATAGTCATTATCAGAACTGGCCAACTGATTGAGTTTGTCTCCGTATTTAAGCAATTCCCCTGCCTGTTTGTCAATATTTAATTTAAGAAATAGGGCGTCTAAAACCTTATTAAAGGTATTGTTAATGTTTTTGCTTTTAAAAGGTACCCTTCCAATATTTTTCCAAGCAGCTATTTGTGCTTTTATAAAAGTGAGGTCTTTTTCATTATCTGCCCCTAGGTCATATGCTTTTAAGTCTGCCAGCACCTTCTCTTTGGCGGTTAAATTTTCCTCTTCTACAGCATTGTTGGCATTTTTACTCTTATTCACATTGGTGAAATAGGTATTACAAGCAGCCTTAAATGATTTCCAGATTTTATCTGAATACTTCCTAGGTACATGCCCAATTGTTTTCCACTCATTTTGAATACGCTTAAAAGTCTGCGTAGTTTCATCACTCACTTCGCTATCTTTGAGGGAATTAGCAGTTTCTAGTAATGCTTTCTTTGCATCAAGATTTTCTTGCTGCTCATTTTTTAAGTGCTTGTAGAAACTATTTTTATGCTGATTAAATAGCTTAGTAGCAGCTTTAAATGCTTTCCAGGTTTTTTCATTTTGTTTTTGAGGTACTTTTCCAGTTTCAAAAAATGTATTCCTGAGGGTTTCTACCGTTTTCATCTGGCCTTGAATCCCTTTATGTGTAGTGGCAATACCTTCACTAACCGCATTAATCTTAGCTATAATTTCAAGCTTTATTTCTAGATTTCCTTCAAAACCTTTTTCTAAGGATTTAAAATGCTCCTGTCTTTTTTCATGAATGACCTTAGTAGCTGCACTAAAACGATCCCAAACGGCCTCTCTATTTTCCTTGTCTACAGGACCTAGATCTTCTTTCCATATTTTATGAAGTGTTTGAAGCTCTTGGAATGCTTTATGAATATCAGTTTCTGTCTGAAGTGCTTCTGCTTTTTCAATAATTTTGAGTTTTTCCTCAAGATTGTGTTTAAAATCTAAGTCCCTCAGTTCCCTGTTAAGGTTTAAGAAATCATAAAAGATTTCCATATGATGGTGATAGGTTTTCCAAGCATCATTGTAGTGAGTTCTTGGAATTGCCCCTGCATTTTTCCATTCTTTTTGTATTTCCTTAAAGTTCTTGTAAGTGTCGTTAATGTCTTCTTCTACATTTACTAAGCCCTTGAGTCTTTCTATGAGATCTAGGCGTTTCTTGAGGTTGTTTTGAAGGTTAGACTCTAAGGTTTTATAATAGGCGTCTTTTTTCTCGCGATACTCGCCATACACCTCATTAAATTGTCTTTTGGCTACAGAATTGTATCTAAAGTCTATTTCGTTACCGCCTCCCTCTATGAACTCTGCCTTTTTTTGTTCTAAGAAATCTTGAAATTTAACATCAAAGGCTGCTTTTATAGCGTCCACATTCTTTTTAATTGCTTGGACTTTTTCATTTTTGACTAGCCTTTGAAGTTCCCCGACTAGATTTTCCATATTCAATGTTTCATAGTCCAAATCTGGAATACTATGTCTGGAAGCATTATCTACATCTTCTGCGTCTTCTGCATTAGAATCATCAATTTCGGATTGAGGATCTTCTTGCGAAGTATTTTCCTCATGATGGGTTTGTTTTTCAACTTTTAAATCTTCCTTTCCTACCGGATCTTGTAGCTTTCCGTCTTTTTCTTCTAACATATTATATAGTTTTTGTCAGTTCAAAATAGAGAGGGTTTCTGCCCTTTCTTATCCCTAGTAATATACTAACATATAACTATATATAAAAATTTATTGTTTTTTTAAACCCTAAGTATTTTAACTATTCCAAATCTCCCAGGAAGCCTCTGCTTGGCCCACTAACATTTCGTAGCCGTTTTTAATTTTAGCCCCTCTTAATTTTGCTTCATTCAAAAAAGCCGTTAGCTCGGGATTGTAAATTAAATCAAAGGCAATATGATTTGCACCAATTTGACTGTAGTCAATATCTGGTTTTTGATCTATCTCAGGGAAGGTACCAATAGGGGTGCAATTAACAATGATTAAGTGCTCTTGTAAGAGCTCTTTTGTGAGATCTTTGTAACTTATTTGTCCCTCTTTAGATTGTCTAGATACATATAGAAAAGGAATACCCATGCTTTTAAAAACATGAGATACTGCCTTAGATGCTCCACCAGTCCCAAGAATAAGTGCTTTTTTATGCTCGGAAGATATAAGAGGTTCTATGGCTTTTCTGAACCCTATGACGTCTGTATTGTAACCTACGGTCCCTTCTTTTGTGAACTTAATAGTGTTTACCGCACCTATTTCTGCAGCAGTTGGATCTAGCTTAGTCAAGAAAGGTATTACAGATTCCTTGTAAGGAATGGTTACATTCATTCCCTTTAAGTCTGTTGTTTGGTCTAATACTTTATTAAAATTGCTGAGGTCTTGAAAATCAAAATTCTCGTAAGTATATCCCTCAAGATTAAGTTGTTCAAACTTCTTAGAAAAATAATTTCCTGAAAAAGAGTAAGAAATATCTTTTCCTAGTAATCCGTATTTATTGCTTTTTTTTGTGTGCATAAGATTCTAAAGCCATTAAAATTACAAAACCTATTCCCATCCAAAAAATGGCCCACCATGTAGCCGCCTCTTGAATGGAAGGAATGTATCTCTGGTAATTTAATATTATTTTATGCTGGTTTGAATCCAACAACGGTTTTCCTAATTCATTCAGTTTGTAAATAGTTTCTTTCCAGGGCCAAACAACCCCTAGAGACCCGGAAATAAAACCAATTATGATCGCTGTGGTAATGGCGTTAAAGCGCTTCAAAACAACACTGATTAAGTGAGATAAAGTGACTAATCCGGCTGTAGATCCCAAGGTGAAAACAGCAAGTATTTTTAGTGTTTTAAGTCGCTTTGGATTGTTCCAAAAACTAAAGTCCCCTTGGATAATTTCAAAAAAAGTGTCGTAAAGCGCATTAACACTATCCACAAGTAGGAGTACATAATTGCCTAAAAGCATTAGTATGAATGAACCAGATAAGCCAGGAAGTGTCATTCCAGATACACTAATCATTCCGCAGAAAAACACAAACAACAAGTGGTCATTCTCTTTGGCAGGGCTAAGAAAACTAATACTTACACCAATACCCAGTCCAATGAATCCCCATAGGATTGTACTGCTATTCCATTGTTTAAACTGTTTGGATATATAGTATACGGATCCCAATATCATGCCAAAGAAAAGGGACCAAACATAGGTTTCTTGAGTGAGTAGAAAATAATCGAGCACTTTAGAAACACTAAAATAGCTTACGATCATTCCCATAAGGAGTACCCAAAGAAAGGGACCGTTTATATAGTAGTAGAAAGACTTAAATCTTCCTGATACAAGCAGGAAGAACGCTTTTTTATTGACCTTTTTTAGCGCGTAAATAAATTCTTCATAAAAACCACCAACAAATGCTACAATACCACCTGAGACTCCTGGAACTTTATTTGCAGCGCCCATAGCCAGTCCCTTTAAAAAAAGGAATATGTTGTCTTGTAAGGTTCTTTGCTGCTCCATAATGTCAATGATGTAACACTTAGGTGGTTTTTTTATTGGCAGATTTTTCTAAGATGAAAATTAACGAAAAGCCAAAAATAGCCAACAAGCTAGCAGCAATTATTTGTGTGTTCCCAGAAAAATCCCAAGGCAATACATTTTTAGAGGCCAAAACAATCTCTTTATCCCGAACTATTCTTGAGGAAACGACTTCCTTCCAAGGCCATATTTTAGATAGAGATCCTATAATAAACCCCATCAGTATGGAGAGTGTTTGATTTTTAAAATGATTAAGGGTCCATTTTAAAATTCTAGAAAAAGAGGCCAGACCTATAATACAGCCTGCACCAACAGTGGCAATGATCAACAGATCCCTTTGATGAACCGCATTTAATATGGGTTCATATGAACCGAGCAATACTAAAATAAATGCCCCAGATATGCCCGGTAAAATCATAGCGCAAATGGCTAAGGCACCAGACAGAAATAAATACAACGGTTGTTGGCTGTTTTCAACTACCCCCAATTCCCCTATACCAATGGCTATGGCTATTCCAATAACTGCCATGATATAATCTGTAGGTTTTTTATTTTTGATTGATTTTCCAATAAAAACAATACTAGCTAAAACCAAGCCAAAGAAGAAAGACCAAAGTAGGACAGTCTCATGGTTCAGAAGCCAACTAATGCCTTTTGCTAGTGAGATTACACTGACACCAATACCTAGAAAAAGCGCTGTTAAAAAATTTCCATTAATATGTGCCCAAAAGCTTTTAATCCCTTCCTGTTTCCACTTTTTTAAGGCTTTGAGGTTCACATTATTAATACTCTCTAAGAGCTCCTCATAAATACCAGATATAAAAGCAATGGTTCCACCTGAAACTCCAGGAACCACATCTGCAGCACCCATAGCCATACCTTTTAAAAAAAGGACTATATAATTCCTGTTTATTTTTTTTTGCATGTCTAGCGTAAAGTTTAAAAATAGGGTATTTTAACTAGAAGCCTTGCTAGAGGTGCTAATAAAATTGGAAACCCAAGTACTGTTAAAAAAACCAGGATATTGACTTTTGAAATGCGCTAGAAGACTGTAGTCTAATCTCAATGCCTCAGAAAGATGGTATTTGCTTTGCTCAATATCTTGAGAAAGCCCAAAAATAAATGCCAATCGATACCTTAAGGAGGCAATTTCTGGGAAGAAACCAATCGCTTGAAGCAGTATTTGATTCGCCGCCTCAAATTCTTTATTTTCCATGACTACCAAGGCCCAAGACTCCCATGTACTTAAATCATAATCTCCAAACTCAACGGCCTGTTTGTAGGCAAAATCTGCCTCGTCTAATTGCCCTAAGCTCACATTTATTTGCGCACATTTTTTCCAATAAGCTTCATTTTCGGTGTCAATATGCAAGGCCTTATTAATGTAATAAAGTGCCTTTTCATAATTTTTCTCTCTAATATAAAAATTGGTTATAGCCAGCCAACCTTTGTCTAAAAGTGGGTCCTCATGGACTGTTTTATAATAGTATTGTTGTGCGAGATCTGAATTTCCAATTTTTTCATGACACCTGCCAATTCTAAGGTAGGCATGAGCGGTGGGATCCTCTAAGTCTATAGTGGTCTCATAATTCTCAATAGCTTCATTATAGCGCTTGAGTTTTTCTAAAACCATGGCTTTTTCAAAATAAGCGCCAATAAATGATTCATCAGATATTATAGCAAAATCAAAGGCAGTGAGCGCCTCTTTATAGAGACCTTTGCTCTTGTATTGCTTTCCAAGCTGATGCCATGCCACTTCACAATAAGGTTCTTTTTCTAAGTAATCATTGAGATAAGAAATAGCGCCATCAGGATCTTCTAAGTATTCAAAGCAATAGATAATATTATACAGTGAGGCATAGTCCTGAGGATCTTCTTCCACACATTTAATAAAATTGTGCTTAGCTTTCTCAAAATCTTCTAAAAACAAATATTCCATACCCAAAAGGGCATAGATGTCTAAAGTGTCTTCAGTGAGTAATAACGCTTTCTCAAGACAACTAATAGCTTGAAGGTGTTTGTCTTGCTTGGACCAAATATTGGCCCTTTGAATATATATTTCCTCGTTTTTTTGGTCTAGAGATTCTAAGTAATCCAATTGAGAAATTGCGAGATCTAGCTTGTTCTCAAAGACCATCACTTCAATTTCTAACAACTTTAAAGGGGTTGTTTCAGGGTGTTGTTCCAAACCAATTTTAATGGCTTTTTTTGCCAATGAAACCTTTCCATTATTGAGATAGTGGTGTATGATGTCTTCAAAATCCTCCGCGTCAAAAAAGTACACGTCGTCTGTTTTGAGCATGGATTCAAACTTTGCGATTGGCTCGCTACCTTCTTCATTAGGATCTAACGCCATAGCGTATATCTTGGGGTTTCAATTAATTTAAATTTAGGGGTAATCCCATTAACAAA
>Ga0209653_1001252_pt1 | contig 20785 bp, 19 predicted proteins | sample SaaInl6LU_22_DNA_FD_184644 | JGI IMG/M metagenome (GOLD analysis project Ga0209653, IMG submission 184644) | Marine microbial communities from expanding oxygen minimum zones in the Saanich Inlet - ESP_116LU_22_DNA (SPAdes) (version 2) | ecosystem: Environmental > Aquatic > Marine > Intertidal...
TACTACATGAATTTCTTTATTATTTTCTATAAAGTATGTAATAAAATTGGATCCAATAAAACCTGCACCTCCAGTAATTAAAATTGTTTGCATTCTTACTTTTTATAATTATTTAAATAAGAATTTACCTTTATTAGAAATAGAATAAAAATCATTGCTAATGCGCCTAAAACCGACAACTGAAAAGCAATATTTCTAGTTACTCCCTTGATTTCTGAACCGATAGGTTGAAAGTTAGAGATTACATTAATTACCTCATATTTTTCGGATTTATCTTTTACAATATCTTCCAACTCTTCGTTTATTTTTCTATTAGTTTCAAACAACTCTAGTTCTTTGGTTGTTCTCATTTTCCCTCCTAAATCTATGCTAGTTCCACTATTTTGTTTTTTTGCCTCTTCTAACATAACCTTCATATACACAACTCTTAAAGAGTCTATTTGACCTAAATTAGAACGTAATAAAGAATCTGTTCTATTTAAGTTTTCGTTGTTTAACTCTTTTACTCTATTAAAATATTTATTTTTTATTACTGATGATAAAATAACCTCATCTAACTTATTAAAAACATCATTTTTTTCTGACACCACATTTATTTTATGAATTTTGTAATCCAAAAGTGAGAATGAAGCTTTAAAATCTTCAAAATTGTAACTTTTTACAGTAGTTGTATCTACATCTAAAATAAAATCGTTGTAGGAGTTAATAATATCATTCTCATTTATGAAAGGTTCTATTGTAAACTTTTTTAAAGAGGCTGCTGTTTCTTTATCTATCTTAAATGTTTTTTGAATATTAGCTGTATCTTTTTGTTTTACCAAATCGTTATAATAACTAATATTATTATACAACTGATTGGCACTTTTAAAGTTGGGTTGTACCAACATTTGAGATTCATATTTATCTGCAGATTTTACTTGGAGAAACACACCAATAGCAAAACCTATAAAAGCTGCAATCCCTATTTTTACAATATTATCTTTTAAGAAAATTAAAATGGAAATTAAAAAATGAAAAAGACCTTTAAAAACACTTCCAATGAAATTGAAAAGCTTTTTAAAACCGTTTCCAATGATAATAAACAAAGAACCTAAATCCACTTCTTCTTCGTTTGTTTTTTGATTTGTTGACATATTCTTTTAGTTAGTTTTTTAAAAAATTTGTTCTAATATTTTTTGAGTGATTGCATAAGTAGGAAGAACTCCTGTCATGCCTAGACCACCCGAAGCTAATGTAGCTCCAGTTTCTAAGGGATTATCTGAAGCATAATAAGCATACCTCACTTTTACATTTTCTGAAATATTTCCTCTAATTCTAGAGGCAGATTGAATAGCTTTTTGATAATGAGCCCCTTCCATTTCTAAGCCGATCACATTCCAAGTAGAATCATGGAAAAACTTCAATAAATCTCTGTTTTGTAAAGAGGTTCCTAAAACTGTTACCATGGCTCCATCAAAAGATTGTACTCCAAACCCTTCTAAATCTTCTTTAGATAACTCATTTGTAAACGGATAATTGTCTGCAGTTCCTTCAAAGATATGTGCAGAAGGAATCATAATGTCTCCTTTTCCTCCCTCTAGAATACCCGCTTTACCCATAATAGATATTGATTCTACATCCAAATGTGTAGCATTACCATTTTCTTTATAGGGCTTAAGTAATTCATCCATCGTTTCATAAGCCTGTTCTCCAAATGCATAATCCATTACAATAATAACTGGGTCTTCTCCTTTAGAATATGATTTCTGAAATTGTGTTTTACTAAGGTCTATCTTTTGAGTATCTATAATCTGAACATCAATATTTGTTCCTGAAGTATCTTTTATATAAATCAGTCCATTTTTAGAAGCGTATTGTTTGGTTTTTTTCTGTAACGGTTTGCTGTTTTCATTGCTTAATAATTGATACAACTCAAACTGTTTTGAACCTTTCGCTTCTTTTGGCAGTGCATTGGGAGCATATAGCGTATTTAAAACACTATGCATGTTGGCACTTATAATATGTATTGGTCTTTTAAGTAAACCATTTACTTTTAATTCTTTTTTGATATTATCTGCCCAAATCTCACCATAAATGTGATGCCCAATACTATCGCTTAAAACAGAACTAAAATTAACGGTTCTTTTCTTTTGATGACAACTTTCACTAATAGCTAATTTACCTAACCAATAAATAATTTGAAAAAAACGATCGGGATTTTCTTTTGAGGTAAAAGCTTTATAAGCTGCAACAACCTCGTCATATGTTCTCCCTAAAACATTCGCTAAATGAACTTTGGTAATTTCTCTTTCTTCATCAGAGAGAGTTTTATTATTAAGAACAACATCTTCTAAATTTCTCCATTCTCTAGTTACGTCTTCATCTAAATTAAGAAGCACACGGTCTTTTATTTTGTGAGATTCAATAAATAAAAAGGTGAGGTGTGTTAAGATATCATAGATTTCAGATCTTCCTCTGGTAATCTCAATATTCATTTGATCTCTATCAATTCGATAACAATTTCTTCTTCTCTTTCGTGGAATAATTACTTTAAAATGTGATTTCCCATAACCTTCATCTGCCGTTAAATTGATAAACTGACATTCTTCAATTCCTTCAGGTAAACGTTCAATTACATAAACTAAACCATTTAACTCTACTCTTTCTTCAGCTATAGAGCCATAAATCTCTGGTCTAAGCAATAATAAAGATTTACGTAAAGTTTCACCAGAAATTCCCATGGGTTTGTAAAAGCCTCTACTAAATAAATGACGCATAGAAATATATAACCTTTCTATGGCGTTTGTAGATTCTTGCGCTCTAGTTCTTTCTTGATGTTTGGTTTGTAGCATACTGTTTTAAGGGGTAAAGATAAGAAAATAGCCTAAAGTTAGGCTCCTTTTAAGATTTTAGCGTATTGGGTTTTGTTTTTAAGAATCTTCACTGCCTCTAAAACAACTTTATCATTCTTTAATTTATGCTGATATACTCCTTCACTGTAATAATATCTCTTTAAAATTTCATCTTTTATCAAGTCAGAAATAAAGTCTTTATTTTTTGAAATTTCAGACACTTTTTCTTGTGATAATTTCTTTAGTATTTGTTGATATTCTTTTAAAATGATTTTATCATTTTCAATAGATTGATACGCATCTAAAAATAATTGTTCTTGTTTGGTTTTAAAAGTCGAATCGGATTGTAAAATATAATTTTGAAAGTTTTTAAAATCTGTTGAAGAAAAAGAAAAATCTGTTGGCGATTTTACAGACGGGTTTTTATAAAAATAATCTGTTGTAAAATTAAATATCGCTTGGGATTGCAGTAGTTTTTCAGTTGTTTCATTTCTTTTAGAGAATCCTAAAAAAATATCTGGCTGAACGCCACCTCCATCGTATACAACTCTTCCGTTTTTGGTTTTAAAAGAAGTAACTGTTCCGTCAGAAAACTTAGGAACTTCTCCGTTTTTATCTCTGTTGGCATAATCTAATTCTTGAATACACCTTCCGCTAGGCGTGTAATATTTAGCAATCGTAACTTTTAGTTGTGTCCCATAGGTCAATTTTCTATAACGTTGTACTAATCCTTTTCCAAAAGAGCGTTCTCCTAAAATTAAAGCTCTATCATAATCTTGCAATGCTCCAGCAACTACTTCTGAAGCTGATGCTGATGTTCCATTTAACAAAACTGTAACTGGCATCTCTAAATCTAAAGGCTTATTTGAAGCTCTATAAGTATTACTCCATTTCTTCACTTTTGCTCTTGTAGAAACAATTGTACTTCCTTTTGGTAAGAAAAAATTTGAAATATTAATCGCTTCCCCTAAAGAACCTCCTGGATTACTTCTTAAATCAAAAACCAGCTTTTTCATCCCTCTAGCTTTTAAATCTTTAAATGCCTTTTTAACTTCTGAAGAAGCTTTATCACTAAATCTAGTTAAGATAATATAGCCTGTTTCATCATCTATTAAGTCGAAAAAAGGAACTGGATTTACCGATATTTTCTCTGTAATTACTGTTGTTTTTTTAATTTCACCTTGCCTAAGAACTTCAATATTTAAAGAAGAGTTTGGAGCACCCTTCAACATTTCTGATAGTTGGTCTCTTTCCATATTTTCTAAAGATTGATTTCCAACTTTGATAATAACATCTCCTGCCTTTAAGCCTTTCTTGTCTGCTTCAAAGCCTTTATAAACTTCAATTAATGTAATTCCTTTGTTACTATAATTAACAGATACTCCAATTCCTGCATATTCTCCTTCCCTTCTAATTCTGGCTTCTTCTACCTGCTGTTCATCGTAATAATTAGTATAGGGATCTAAGTTTTCTAAGGTGTTTTTAATCGCTTTATTTGTAAACTCAGCGGGATTAATTTCATTTACATAATAAAGATTCAACTCTTTAAATAGTGTTGTATAGATTTCTAATTGTTTAGCAACTTCAAAAAAATTTGATTTAAACGAAAAAGAGAAAAAAACAGTACCTGTTAACAAAATAACGAGTCCATATTTCTTTATTTTATGATTGTGCATCTTCTTTTTGTATTTGTTTCTGAATAAATAACGTTAAAAGTTCTCGAATCTTTTGTTGAACATCAGAAAATAGAGGTTTTTTCTTATCAATAAAGGTAATCATAAAAACATAAGGTGTCTCAAGGTCATTGTACAGTATTTCTTTCTCTAAACGATACGCTTCTCTTAGTAATCTCTTTACTTGATTTCTATCTACTGCTTTTTTAAAATTTCTTTTTGGAACTGAAAAAGAAGCTTGAATTGGAAATTTTGAAGTAGGATCCGATTTTAGATACACCATTCTTAAAGGAAATATTTTGATAGATGTTCCCTCTTCAAAAAGTTTTCCAATCAGCTTTCTGCTTTTTAATCTTTCTTGTTTTCCTAAAGTACGTTTCATTACTTACAAACTTACAGAAAAGTAGTACTTTCTAATCAATTTTATTGTTATTTTTGATGTAACAAATCAAAAAAAATGAAGCCAGATTTATTTCAAGCTCCAGATTATTATCAATTAGATGACTTATTATCTGAAGAGCATAAACTAGTAAGAGACGCAGCAAGAGAATGGGTAAAAAGAGATGTTTCTCCAATAATTGAAGAGTATGCTCAAAAAGCCGAATTCCCAACTCAAATTATAAATGGATTAGCAGAAATTGGTGCCTTTGGACCTTATATTCCGGAAGAATATGGAGGCGCGGGTTTAGACCAAATTTCTTATGGTTTAATTATGCAAGAAATTGAACGAGGAGATTCTGGGGTTAGATCTACCGCATCGGTTCAATCTTCTTTAGTGATGTATCCTATTTGGAAATACGGAAACGAAACGCAAAGAAAAAAATATTTACCAAAGTTAGCATCGGGTGAATGGATGGGATGTTTTGGATTAACAGAACCAGATCATGGTTCCAATCCTGGTGGCATGACAACTAATTTTAAAGATATGGGAGATCATTATCTTTTAAATGGTGCAAAAATGTGGATTTCAAATGCTCCTTTAGCACAAGTTGCTGTTGTTTGGGCAAAAAGTGAAGAAGGAAGAATTCATGGATTAGTTGTAGAACGTGGAATGGAAGGTTTTTCTTCGCCAGAGACTCACAACAAATGGTCTTTACGCGCATCTTCTACTGGTGAGCTAATTTTCGACAATGTAAAAGTTCCTAAAGAAAATTTATTGCCAAACAAATCTGGTTTAGGTGCGCCATTGGGTTGTTTAGATTCTGCTCGTTATGGAATAGCTTGGGGAGCCATTGGAGCTGCAATGGATTGCTACGATACAGCTTTACGATATAGTAAAGAGCGTGTGCAATTTGGAAAACCAATAGGACAATTTCAATTGCAACAAAAGAAATTAGCTGAGATGATTACTGAAATTACCAAAGCACAAGTTTTAACTTGGCGCTTAGGTGTTTTACGCAATGAAGACAAAGCTACTTCTGCGCAAATCTCTATGGCGAAAAGAAATAATGTTGACATGGCAATTACAATTGCTAGAGAGGCTAGACAAATGCTAGGAGGAATGGGAATTAGTGGAGAATATTCAATCATGCGCCACTCTATGAATTTAGAAAGTGTAATTACCTATGAAGGTACACACGACATTCACTTATTGATAACTGGTTTGGATATTACTGGTTTAAACGCTTTTAAGTAGAGACTAAGAAGCTTCTTGTAATAAAATATTAGGGCATCGCTTACAGTTGATGCCCTTTTTTTTGTACTTAAAACAACATTTATTTTTAGGTTTTATACAATTAGAAGAGCAAATACTATCACAAACAGATGAATGTGAAAGTGTTATTGTTGGTTTCTCAGAAGTATAAAAAATAATCATATATTCTAAATATGATACAAATATAAATCTTATTTAGAATAAATAAAAATAAAGCGCCCTATTTTTTAACTCCTAACTTTAGCAAAATAGTTTCTAATAAACACCACTTTGTAAATGCTGACTGTATTAAATTAACCCCTATAAAGACGGTAAACCACATCCAGTTTTGATGTACAAACTGTGTAAGAATAAGACTTAACAAAACCATTGTACCTACTATCACTCTAAAATATTTATTCAACATAATTCTTGTTTTTTAATTTATATAAATCTTTCTATCGGCACAACAATTGCTCTCACCGGACTATTGATTTCTAAACGACTATTGTAATCTTTAATTAGTTTAAAAAGAAAGTCAATATGTTTATCATCTGTAAAAGAGAATAGCATTCTAGAATCTGTTCCTCCTTTTTCTGTAGAAAACCAATTAGATGCTTTTAAAATTGTTGATGCATTTTTATGACCATCTATCTGAGCTACTAAAACTCTCAATATTTGCTTCTTTAAAAAGGTTCAGAACATCATTTTGAAACTCCTACACTAAGGTTACAATTACTAATTTCATTATGTAAAGTTTTTCTTTTCTATCATATAATAAACCAAAGGCACAACCAACAATGTTAATACGGTAGAAACAATTGTTCCACCCATTAAAGAGATTGCCAATCCTTGAAAAATTGGATCAAATAAGATGACGAATGCTCCAATTACAACGGTTCCTGCAGTTAATAAAATCGGAGTTGTTCTTACGGCTCCCGCTTCTATTGCAGCTTGCTTTAACGGAACTCCTTCTGCAGTTCTTAAGTTGATAAAATCAATTAATAATACTGAGTTTCTCACCATAATTCCTGCTAAAGCAATCATTCCTATAAATGAAGTTGCTGTAAAAAATGCACCCATGATCCAGTGTCCTAAAATAATTCCTATGAGTGATAATGGTATGGCTACCATCATCACAATTGGTGCTTTAAAGTTTTGAAACCATCCAACAATCAAGATGTAAATCAAGATAATTGCACCTAAAAAGGCAATTCCTAAATCTCTGAATACTTCTAAGGTAATTTGCCACTCACCATCCCACTTAACAGTATAATTATCTTCATAATCTGGCTGACCTAAATACATTTCATTAATTGTATACCCTGCTGGAAGTGGAATTTCTTTTAGCTTTTCTTCCATTCCTAAAATGGCGTATGCTGGACTTTCTAATTCCCCTGCCATATCTGCCATTACATACACTACTCTTTTTTGGTTTTTACGATAAATACTTTTTGCACTTGTAGTTTCTTCTATAGTTATCAAATCTGCTATAGAAACCAAATTCCCATGTGTTGATTTTACTTTTAATTGGGTAATATCTTGTATGGTAGATTTTTCTTTTTCTTCTAAACTCAACAACAATCCAATTTGATTTACAGAGCTTTCATCATACAAGGTTGTAATTGCTTTATTGGATAAAGCCATATTCATTGTATAGGCTATTTGTTGTGGGGCAACTCCGTACAACATTGCTTTTTCTTTATTGATAACAAATTGATATTCTTTTTGATCTGCTTCTACCATCCAATCAATATCTACCACATCAGCTGTGTTTTTTAAGATATTCTGAACGCTATTTGCAACCTCTATTTGTTTCTCATAATCTGGACCGTAAATCTCCGCAACAATCGTGGATAGTACTGGAGGCCCTGGCGGAACTTCCACAATTTTTACGTTTGCAGCATACTTCGTAGCAATTTTCTGTATTTCTGGACGTAATAATTTTGCTATTCCATGACTTTGGATTGAGCGTTCTCCTTTATCTAACAAATTGACTTGAATATCTGCCATATTGCTTCCGCCTCGCAAATCATAATGACGAACCAATCCATTGAAAGTAATTGGAGCTGACGTTCCAACGTAATTTTGATAATTAACCACTTCTGGTCTTGTACTTAAATATTGTGCAATTTCTTGTGTAACAACAGCTGTTCTTTCTAGTGTTGTTCCTTCTGGCATATCAATCACAATTTGGAATTCATTTTTGTTATCAAAAGGCAACATTTTAACAGCGACTGATTTTGTTAAAAAGAGTAGCATCGTTCCTATTAACAAAACAAAAGTTCCTCCTAAAAACAGCCATCGTTTCTTTCTACTTTCTAACAAAGGACTTTCAAACTTGTTATAAACTTTATAGATAAACGTCTCTTCTAGTGCTTTTTTAGGTTTTTCTTCAACTCCTTTTTTATCTTTTTCACGTAAGAAAATATATCCTAAATAAGGTGTTATTGTTAGTGCTACAAATAAAGATAAAATCATCGCAATAGAAGCTCCAATTGGCATTGGAGCCATATAAGGCCCCATTAACCCAGAAACAAAAGCCATTGGTAAAACAGATGCAATTACAGTAAATGTTGCTAAAATAGTTGGATTCCCAACTTCATTAATAGCATACAAAGCTGCTTGTTTAAAAGGCAATCTTTTCATCTTAAAATGCCTATGCATGTTTTCTGCTATAATGATAGAATCATCCACAACAATACCTGTGACAAAAACCAACGCAAACAAGGTAATTCTGTTTAAGGTATAGTCTAACATGTAGTAACTTAACAAGGTTAATGCAAACGTAATTGGAACAGATAAAAACACCACCAGTCCACCACGCCAACCCATTGCTAACATTACCACTAAGGTAACGGCTATGATTGACCCAATTAAGTGTAATAATAATTCTGAAACTTTATGAGATGCTGTTTCTCCATAGTTTCTTGTAATTTCTACATGAACATCATCTGGAATTAACGTTTTACGTAAATGATCTACTCTCTCGATAATTATAGCTGCAATTTTCATCGCATCTGAACCTTTTCTTTTAGCAACAGAAATTGTTACTGCTGGATATTCTGATTTGTAATCATCAGACTTAACACTTCCTTTACCAAACCCTAAACTCACATAGTTTTGTGGAATTTCTGGCCCATCAATAATGGAAGCAATTTGCTTTAAATAAATAGGCTGATTTTGTTGTACACCTACTACCAGATTTTCTACATCGGTAACGCTTTGTAAAAATTTCCCTGTATTGATCACAAACTCCGTGTCGTTTTTATCAAACGTTCCTGAATTTAATTGAGTGTTGTTGGCTTTAATCATCTGAGAAACCGATAAGAAATCTAATCCACTAGCGGATAGCTTGTCTTTATCTAATACCACACGTAATTGACGAGCTCTTCCTCCAATCTTATGGGTAATTGCTACATCATTTACTTTCTTAATTTCGGCTTCTAATTCTTGTGCTAGTTGTCCTAATTGATAATCATCATAATTTTCACTCCATAAAGTTAAACCTAACATTGGAACATCATCAATTGCTCTTGTTTTTACTAGTGGAAATGTAACTCCCTCTGGCATTTGATCCATGTGTTTGTTAATTTCATTATATAATTTCACAAACGATCGCTCTATGTCTTCGCCAACATAAAACTGAACAATCACCATTCCCTGTTCTTTCATAGATGTAGAATACACATATTCTACACCTTTAATATTTGAAATTAACTGTTCTAAAGGCTTGATAACTCTAGATTCAACCTCCGTTGGACTCGCTCCAGGATATCCAACAAAAATATCTGCCATTGGCACATTTATTTGTGGTTCTTCTTCACGGGGTATTAAAAACGAGGCATACACTCCAATGACCATAAACACGATCATTAAAAGCACTGTAAGCTTCGATCCTATAAAGACTTTTGCCACTTTTCCTGCTAAACCTTCTTTCATTTTATTTATTTTTTTTGGGCGTTTTAACAGGCTATCCATTTCAATCTTTTTATTTGTTCTCGATACAATCCCGAAAAAAATCGGGATCACTCGAACTGATATAAAAAGGATTTACATTTCTATCCTTAACGCAACTTTGAATTATTGAATTAAAATTTTCGCACCGTTAAACAATTTTCCTTTTGATGCAATGATGTAAGATTCACCCTCAGACAAACCAGACAATACTTCTACTCGTTCATTAAAGGTTCTTCCTAATCGTAACCAACGCAAAATGGCTGTATTACTTTGACTTACAGTATAAACTCCCGATAATTGACCCTTTTTTACAATTGCCTGTAAAGGAATTAAAACCATTACTGATGCTTCTTTTGTTTCTTGAGGAAATTGAACTGTTGCAAACATTCCAGATAATATGTTCGCATCTGTTTTTTGCAAAGCAATTTTTACAAGATATTGACCTCCTGTATGTTTTGAAGAAGTATTAATTTCTGTTACTTTTCCTTGTAAAGTTTTATTTGCTGATTTTACTAAAACTTCAACATTAGCTCCTTTTTTAATATTGGAAATTTCTGTTTCTGGAACCATTGCATTGACTTCGAAGTTTTTTGCTGTTTCTACATTCATTAAAGGAATCCCAGGATTTGCCATATCTCCAGTTTCAATGTTTTTACTTGTAATTATACCAGTAAAAGGTGCCGTAATATTGCTGTAGTTTAATTGAGCTAACACCTCATTCTTTAGTTGTTTTGCAGATTCTAATCCAGCTTTTGTCATTTGATAATTTGCTGTCATATCATCCATTTCTTTTTGAGTAACACTATTGCTAGCATATAAACTTTTAAATCTATTGTAGTTTTTTTCTGCATTTTTAAACGCAGAAGTGGCTTGATCTATTCCAGCATCAACCTGTGCTTTTTTAGCTTGTAAATCGGAGCTATTAATAGAAACTAATAATTGCCCTTTACTTACTTTATCGCCGACATTTACATGTATCTTATCTACATAGCCCATCATTCGTGTGCTAATATCTGCACTCTTTGCAGCAACAATTTTTCCACTTACAGATAAAAACTGACCGTTGTCGTTTGTTTGAACTTTATTTACGTTTACTTCAATTACAGGAGCGTTGTCTTCTTCAATTTTTTGGACCGAATCACCACAGCTAACCAAAAATAAGACTACTGTTATGACTGCGAATTTGTAACTATATTTTTTCATTTTATATGAGTGTTTACTTTTAGTTTTTGGTTAAAAATTCTAAATACTTTTCTGTAAAATTGTATTCAAAAATTGTTTGGTAATATTCTAATTGCTTCTGTGCGTATTTCGATTCTGCTATTAATAAATCTGAAGTTTTTTCTAAACCTTCTTTAAATCTATTTTTTCTAATTCTAAGTGATTCTTCAGATTGTTGTACTGCCAAATTTGTATATTCTAATCTGTTTTTAGCATCCTCTAGTTGACGTTTAACTTTGTTTAATTCTAAGTTACTTTTAGAAACATATTGATGGTATTCTAATTTAGATTGCTCAAATTCTGACTTACTTTTCTGTGCTTTTGCAAATCGTTTAGAACCTTGAAAAATATCCCAACTCAATTCTGCTCCAATTAGATATCCATCTGCTCCGCCTTGGAATATTTTGTTATCATACATTTGATAAGAGCCAAAAAGATTTAATCTCGGCAAAAAAGCCATTTTATTAGCTTTATTGATTTGCTCATGTGCTTTAGAAGCCAATTCCATTGCTTTAATATCCGCTCTGTTTTCTGAAATTTGTTGAACTGCTACAATTGAGCTGGTAATTGCTAAACTGTCAACCGGAATGAAAACAACGTCGGTTTTATCATCCATTAAAAAAGACAAATAATTAGATGCATTTTGCACATTACTTTTTGCGGTTTGCAATTGACTTCTTACATCCGCTACTCTCATTTCTATATTTAAAATATCTGCTCTTTGTAAATAGCCTTGTTTAAAACTATTTTCTGCTATTTCTTTGTTTGCTTTGGCAGCTTGTAAAGCTTTATCTAAAACTTGAACTCCTTTATAAGCCAATTGCAATTGCATGTAAGCTTTCTCTACTTCTAAGGTCAAATAATCTGCAGTCCTTTCAGTTTTTAACAAGATTGCATCCATTCTTGACCTTGCTGCTTTACGTTGGTAGAGTCCATCTAAATTGATTAATGGCTGCTGAATTTCTAAAATAGTTGCAAAGTTTTGTGTTTGCTTTGGATTGTTTAATAAGGTAGGGTTAAAATCATTTTGAGTTAAAATTGCCTGATTTAATTTAGAACCAAATGCCATTAAAGGGTTCGTAGTAGAAATCCCTGTATGGCTAGCTGTTATATTGGGCAGAAAAATTGAATTGGTTTGATTAAAATCTGCTTTTGCTTGATTGAACTCTTTCTCAGAAATTTTTAATGCCAAATTTCTTTCTGAAATTTTTGATAAAGCATCAGCCTTCGTAATTGAAACTACTTGTTGTGCTTCAACAAAATTGATAAATATGAGTACTGTGATTATTGTAAAATGAAAACTTTTCTCCATGTGTCTTATATTTTAGCAATACAAAAGTACAATGAGGTTTTATGGTGTTCAGTAACATTCGTTACTTAAGAGAAAGAAAAAGTTTTATACAGGTTAATTAATTTTTAAGAACTTACAGAAAAGTTCTCTCCCTAATCTATTTTCAACAGAATTATAGCAATTGTCTATCAATTCAATTTTAAAATAGGGCGAAAAATAGTTGAGATATTCTGTTTTAGAACCACCAAAAGGTGGGTGTTCTGTATTTAGTGGAGCATCAAAAAGTAATCCTACAAGCTTTCCATCTTCTTTTAATAATTGACTGGTTTTTGCGGCATATTGTTGTCTTAACTTTGGAGCAATCGCACAAAAAAAAGTTTGTTCTATCATCAAATCAAAACTCATTTGAAGATCAAAAAAATTCTTATGAATAAGGTGATTTTTTGGGAATGTAGGGACTCTTTGTTCTATATTTTTAAGGGCTTCTTTAGATAAATCAACTACAAAAACATTTTTAAATCCTTTGTTGTGAAGATATTCAGCTTCATAAGAATTACCTCCTCCAGGGATTAAAATTGTTTGTGCATTATTTTCTAGTTGATCAAAATACGCTTTTAAAGGTGGAGAAACTTCTCCTAAATCCCACCCTATTTTATTTTGTTGATACTTTTGATCCCAGAATTCTTCAGAAAGATGTAGTTGCATTAAGTATGACTTTTAATAATAGCAATGATATCGTTTTTTTGAAGCATTCCAGATTGTCGCCAACGTTGTTTTCCGTTTTTAAACAACATAAATGTTGGCACACCTTTTACTTGATATTTTGCCGCTAAACTTTGATTTTTATCTACGTCTATTTTAATAATTGAAATATCTTCTTGTAATTCATCTTTTACTTCTTTTAAAATAGGACTCATCATTTTACATGGCCCACACCATTCTGCAAAAAAGTCCACTAAAACGAGTTTATCTTGATTAAGAATCTCATGAAAAGTCATACTAATTATTGTTGTTTTGGTTGCTTTTTTTGTTAAAATGCTCCTGAAACCATTTTGGTTTTTCTAAGGTGTTATCAAACATATAGTCTGCAATTTGTTTGATTGTTTCTTCTGAAAAAAGTTGTTTAGGCATCACTCCAAAACGATTTACAGCTCCCCGCATTTTAGCATTTTTTTTAGTTGGATTTTTAATCCAACTTTGCATTGATTGAATGAATTTTTCCTTTGTGGTTTTATCATTCATATAATGCTTTTTAATCGCAATCATTGGTGGTGCAATTCTGTTTTCATGCGATGCTGTTGGACTGTGACAAACGTAACAATTTGTTTCCAATAATTTTTTACCTGGATGTTCTTGAATATTTGAGTTTTGTTTTTTTAATGCAACATACCGATCATTCTTTGATTCTTTACAACTCAAAAAAATCAACAATACCAGAAATAGGATATAGGTCTTCATCTTTTTTAAACCAAAAATACCCAACAAATGAGCAAATTGTTGTAACAAATGTTACAGTTCTAAAACTTTAATACTGTTTCTGAATAGTTTTATTTTTCCTTCGTTTTCTAGTTTTTTTAATAACCTTGAAACCACAACTCGAGAAGTATGTAAATCTTGAGAAATCTCTTGATGCGTTGCATGAACAACATCATCACCGGTAACCATAGCTTTATCTTTTAAAAATTTAAAAATTCTTTCATCCATTTTTAAAAAAGCGATGGTATCTACGGCCTCTAAAAGTTCTTCCATTCTTGAATGATAACTCTGTAAAATATAGGTTTGCCAACTTTTATAGTTACTTAACCAAATAGTCATTTTCTCTTTTGGCAACATTATTAATTCTACATCTGTTTCTGCAATGGCCCTAATTTTGCTTTTAGTTTGTCCCATACAGCAAGAAAGTGTCATGGCACATGTATCACCAGATTCTAAATAGTACAATACTAATTCGTCTCCATTATCATCTTCTCTTAAAATTTTTATTGCGCCATTAATTAATAAAGGCATCGATTTAATATAATCTCCAATTTCAATAATTATTGAATCTTCTAAAAATTCTTTCTTGATTCCTAGCTCTCTTATTTCGTCTAAAAGTGTCTCTTCAAATAAATATCCAAAACTGTTATCGAATGTGTTCTCAATATTCATAAAGTATTCATATATTTAATTAGCTCTAAAGTTAAGGACTTTATCTTTTTTTTAAATGAATTAGTTTCCTTAAGTTCTAAATTTACCTTGAAGAAATTAAAGTATAGAGTTTTCAAACTTGCTTTTTTTATCTTTATCAAAAAAATTTTTCTTGATTAATTACAGTAATTTTAAAGATGTTGTCTATTTTGAACAAATAAAATCTATTCCAAAAACTATTTGGGAGGAATTAAATTGCACAAATTTATATTTTTCACCTTCTTATTTAGATGCAATTGAAAAAAACAACTCTCATCTCTCTTTTTTTTATATTGTTTTAAAAGACCCTCAGCAAAAAGCGATTGCCTTTGCAAGTATTCAAATCATTAGTTTTCAATTAAATGCAATAGAAAATGATTTAAGTACAATTTTAAAAAGAGTGACTTCACTAGCAAGGAAATTTAAAATTATTCCGAATGAAAAACCTTTACAGATTTTAACTTGTGGAAACTCTTTTGTTAGTGGAGAATATGGTGTTTTTATTAAAAAAAATGAAAATAAAAGAAAGGTATTAAAAAAATTATCAAAAGCTATTTTAGAATATACAGAAAATCAATATGAAAAAAAACCTATTGATATTTTTATCATGAAAGATTTTGTAGCATCCTCTTTATCAGTTAGCAATGAGTTAATTAGCTTAGGGTATTATTCTTTTAATGTAGAGCCAAATATGAAGCTAAAAATTGATGAAAATTGGCAAAATTTTGACCAATATTTAGCTGCTTTAAGAACAAAATTTAGAGTAAAAGCAAAAAAAGCAATGGAACTTAGCAGCACGCTTTTAGTTGAAAATGTTGATTCTAAAAATATTGATAATCAACTTCAAAAAATGACAGAACTGTATAAAAGAGTTGCTTCAAAAGCTGATTTTAATCTGGGAGAATTCAAATTAGCTACATACAAAGACTTGAAAGAAAATTTAGGAGATCATTATATTTTAAAGACTTATTGGCTACAAAATAAAATGGTGGGATTTTTATCTGGAATGATTCATGGGTCTGAATTAGATGCACATTTTGTAGGTATTGATTATACTTTAAATAAATCGCATGCTATTTATCAAAGAATGCTATATGATTATATAAATATAGCTATCAAACAAAAACTAACCACTATAAATTTTGGAAGAACTGCCAGTGAGATTAAAAGTTCTGTTGGTGCTATTCCAGAACATTTAACCGTTTATATTCGTCATAAAAAAACGATCACAAACAAATTTTTAAAATTATTTTTGCTAAAGATTCAGCCAACCGAATTCCATCAAAAATTTCCATTTAAAATTGACAAAAAAAGTTCATGAAAACAATTAAAGATTTAATCAATATTCTCACTTTAGAAAAAATAAATTCTCATACTTATTCTGGAATTAGTAAAACTATTGGAAGTCCAAATGTTTTTGGCGGTCAAGTCTTAGCACAAGCCTTACATGCCGCCTATAAAACAATCCCAAAAGATCGTTTTGTACATTCGCTTCACTCCTATTTTTTATTGCCTGGTGATTTAACTGTGCCTATTACCTATAAAGTAACCGAAATGAGAAATGGTGGAAGTTTTTCTACTCGAAGAGTCACAGCTTTACAAAATGAGAAAACTATTTTTATTTTGGCGGCTTCGTTTCATAAAAAAGAAGAAGGTTATGAACATCAAGAAACAATTAAAAAGGACATAAAACAACCTGAAGAATTATTAAGCTGGAGTGACATGTTAGCTCAGTTTGGCGATTTTTTACCCAGTAAAATGAAAGATTTTTTGAGTATAGAAAGACCTATGGATTTTAAACCCGTAGAAATTACGAACCCTTTAGACCCAAAAGATCTACCTGCCGTTGAAGATGTTTGGTTTAAATTAAAAGGAAATTCTAAGGATTTAAAACTTTCGTTAAAACAAGAAATTTTGACTTATATTTCTGATTATAATATTTTAAATGCTGCCTTAAAACCAAATGCAAGTAAAGCCAATCATGGAAATACTCAAATGGCTAGTTTAGATCATTCTATGTGGTTTTTTAGAGATTTTGATTTTAATGATTGGATGTTATTTTCCGCTGTTTCTCCCAACACTTCTGGAGCAAGAGGTTTAGCTACTGGGAATATTTTTACCAGGGATGGGAAATTAATTGCAACTGTGGCACAAGAAGGATTAATGAGACCAAAAACTAGATAATTTATGGATGCTTTTATTTATGTATTAAGTGTAAACGGATTGATTTTTTTATTAAGTATTATTTTCTATTTCGTACCACCCAAGAAAATCAATAGTCTCTATGGCTATAGAACGCATAGAACTATGCAAAATAAAGATATTTGGGATTTTGCAAATAGTTTGTTTAGTGTAACATTATTAAAGTACACGGGTATCAGTTTTATAGCTGCTCTTTTACTGACTTTTGTGAATCCATCATTAATGAATTCTTGGTTTCCGATGGCTTTTATGATTTTTACGCTACTTATTTCTATTATCAGTACAGAAAAAGCATTGAATGAAAATTTTGACGAAGAAGGTAATAGAAAAACTAAAAAGTAGTAATTAAAGAGAATGAGAAGTTTCTTCCCGGTGCTGAAATGCCTGAGGCAAATTCTCTAAAGTGTTCGTCAAATAAATTACTTACCATTCCTTGTAGTTTCCAGTTTTCATTAAAAGCATAACTACTATTAAAACCTAAAGTAATCCAACTTGGAGATCCAAAGTAAATATCAATGTCTTCTGTTGCTGATGGATCAACTATAGGTGTTAATTCGTGATTGTCTATTCCTTCTCTAAAATTAAAATCAGAAATATCTTTTTTACTATTAAATCTTAATGTGGCACCAAGTTGTAATTTTTCATTGGTATAGTTTACATCAAACTGACCAAATAATGGTGGTATAGATGATAGCGGTTCATCTGTATCGTACGTTCTTCCTTTCGTATAGGTAACAAATCCAGAAGTTGTTATTTTATCAGATATTTTTCCCTGATAATTTGCTGTATATCCAAAGATGTAAGCGGTTCCTCTATTTTGATTTGCAACAACATTTCCTAATTCACCATCAAACAAAACTTGTGAACTTCCATTCACTGTAAATTGATCTCTGATGATATAATGATCTAATAAGGTGTAATAAGTATTAAATCCTATTCTAAACTTTCTATCATTAAAATACTTTTGTATTCCAATTTCTGCACTGTAGGCAAATTCTGGATTAACATGAATATTTGGCACAGTTACATCGCCAGCTTTTTCTCTAACTCTTCCAACATCGTCTATATTAGGAGATCTAAATCCTGAGGAAATAACTGAATTAATTTGCCAATTCTTATTGGGTTTATAAACGTATCCTAGAGTTGCAGTAAAGGCAGAATTATCTATGGCAACAGCAGTTTCTGGCAACATAATAAAAGTTTGATCGATCCAAGTTGCTTCTAGATGTGTTCTCGTAAATCTGACTCCAGTATTTAAGGTAGATTTTGAATTTAAATCTTGTCTGTAACCCACATAAGCAGCAGAACTCATATAACTACTTCCTCCATCTGGATATCTAGATTGTACCAGAAATTCGTTTGAAAATCCATTGATTTGATTACCAGAAACGTCTAATGTTCTTCCAAAGGAATTTGAAGAAACATCATTATGAGAAAACTCAAAACCATAACTTATACTTCTATTTTCACTCTTCGTTAATGCTGCACTAAAATCTCCATTGATACTAAAAATATCTACATTTTCTTCTCTATAAGAACGATCTAAGCTTCCAAATCTTCTTTGGATTCTAGATTCTTGAATATTCTGATACGCCAATGTAAATGTTCCTTGATCTATCCATCCTTTTCCTGGGTTAATATCTAATTGCGGAGAAATTAAAATTCTTTCTTGCGGACCATAATACCATTCTGCAAATTTTAAAGTCCCGCCAAATTGTTCATCTAAACGATCAAATCTTGGAATATCTGAAGATGTTGAATATTGAAAATTTAGTTTTAAATCGGTTTTCTCTGATAAAGGAATAAAGAATTTCTGTAATAAATCGGTTTGATTGTATCCTGTATTTCTTTGAACGTTTGGATCTGAATTTACATTGGCGGTTGCCGCAAAATAATCATTTGTATTTTCTGAATATTCAAAAACTTTTCCCCAATCATCAAAACCATGGGATCTATTTTTTCCCATTTTTAAATCACCAAAATCACTGAAGGAAACACTTGTAAAAGACCCCCATTTTTTTGTGCTTATTTCAACGGATGCATTTGTTGTTATTTCATTATTTACCGAAGAAAATCTATTAAATAAACTAGTACAAACTTTCAGTTTCTCTGATAGTTTAGGAATTTTGGTGTAATAATGAATGACACCTCCTAATGCATCTGATCCGTAGATTACTGAAGATGGTCCAAAAATAATTTCTGTTCTATCTAACTGATTTGGAGAAACTGTAATTGCATTTTGCAAATGTCCTTTTCTATAAATCGCATTATTCATTCTAACACCATCAACAACCAAAAGGACTCTGTTTGATTCCATTCCACGAATCACAGGACTTCCACCTCCCATTTGAGATTTCTGAACTTTTATTCCTGGCACAGAAGCTAATAAATCTGCGGTTGTTTGTGGGGACAATTGTTGAATTTCTTTGGAAGTAATAACTGCGACTTGTTCAGCAACTCTTTTGGTTTTAGCTTGTCCTTTAAATACAGAAAGTACAACTTCATCTAATTGTTCTGATTGTCTAGTTAAATAGACTGTATAATTTTTACCTTTTAAATCGCTTTTTAGTTTACTTTTTAAAGCGTAAGAAATGTGAGAAAAAACTAAAGTTTCTGTATCTTTTACGGAAGTAATATCAACAATTCCTTTTTCGTTGGTAGAAGAGTTAAATGTTTGTTTTTCAGTAAAAACAGTCACATTATCTATGGGTTTACCAGTTTCTTTGTCTACTACTTTTACTTCTTGAGCAAAAGATGAAATAGTCATTAAAAAAAGTATAAAATATCCTATCGTCCTCATCTACTAAATACTGTTTCCAAAACTGCTAAAGATTTGGGTTTTCTAAATCCGCCCAAATGTAATTCAAAATATCGAATTAAAGTCTGCAATAGCTTTTGTCTTTGGATTTTTGTAAAGTTTATGTTCTCTACACTATCAAAATTTATGCCTAATAGCTTTTTGAACTGAATTAATTCATCTGCTTTAATAATTTCTTTTTCATTCATGTTTTCTGTAAACAATCCTTCCTCTAGATGAAACCCATTTAAATTTGAATTTGAGGTGTCAGGGTAGAAGCCTAAAAACTTAGTGAGATTTAATAAAAAAAGTAAATGAAAGCTAGAGATATGCTCGTGAGAATCAAACCAAATAAAGGAGCGTTCTAAATAATCATATAACAACGAATTATTTTCTTCTTCCTGAATTGCACTAGATAATATTTCTGAGACAAACATTACAATAGACTGCTTAACAATAGTTGTGTGTAATGAATTGTAGACATGAATTACTTGTGCTTCCTTTAAAATCTGTAAGTTTCTGTTTTTTTGATGACTTGCAACAATATTAAGTTGTGTTAAAGGTTGAAAGTAGGCTATTTTTAATTTCCCTTTTTTTGATTTTAAAATTCCTTTTAAGAGATAAGAAACCAATCCAACTTCTTTGGTATATAACTTTACAATTAAACTAGTATCACTATATTTTATAGCACTAATAACGATGGCTTTTGTAGTTACATCTGCCATTAATTGATGATTGCGATTTTTGTTGTAGACGTTTCTGTAGCATCTTCACTTGCTAAAAGAACAATATAGATTCCTGAGGCTACTTTATTACCCGCCAAATTTGTTTTATCCCAAACTACTTTACCTCCTTGTAATTGTTGCCCTTGTATTACGTTGGTTTCAAAAACTAAATTTCCAGCAACATCAATAATTTTTACATTGGTTCCTTTGGGTAAATTGGTTCCGTTTCTACCATCGATGGTTACTGTATTATGAAATTTACGAACAGGATTTGGATACGCGTATA
>Ga0209653_1001258_pt1 | contig 20746 bp, 14 predicted proteins | sample SaaInl6LU_22_DNA_FD_184644 | JGI IMG/M metagenome (GOLD analysis project Ga0209653, IMG submission 184644) | Marine microbial communities from expanding oxygen minimum zones in the Saanich Inlet - ESP_116LU_22_DNA (SPAdes) (version 2) | ecosystem: Environmental > Aquatic > Marine > Intertidal...
ATACTTGTACATTGAGTACCACCACCAGCAATAGGCCTAGGTATACCGTTTGACATAAAAGCAATCTTTTGACCGATATTACCTGAAGAACCAGAAAAAATTAATTCTTTAGCTTCTGGCACTAGCGCTGGAAAAGTATTTCTTGGTGTTTCCCATAATACTTTCTTATAATCCTCCATGTTTTTTGCAAGAGAGTACTCACCAGCTTGTTCTAACTTTAATACTTCTGCAAATGCTTCTGCAGCCATGCCAGCCAATTGTGTATCGTAGGTGTAGGTATTTATGCCGGGTGCATTGTTGAAATTCATTAAAGGACTAGCAGCCAACAATAAATTTTTACCTTGAAAAGCATAAGCAGCTCCTTTAGTAACTCTACCTGCATTGTTGCTAATAGTGTTTTGACCATAAGCCTCATTATCCCAGTTTACAGGTAATAATGCTATCGCTTTCTTATAATCTTCGTTTATAGACAACGCTACTTCTTTATAAGTCTCGGGGCGTGGAATTGTTACAGATCCAAAAAACACTTCTTTTATATGAGGAAAACGACCCCAGAACTTCATAATTTCGTTATGAAAAAATGCTCTAAAAAAGTAGGCTTGTCCAAGAACAACATTTTTTTCCTCTTGGGTTAAACCTACCATTAAATCTTCACTAGCAATAGCGAGATTTGCTTTTCTAATACCTTGCATACTCGCACGCCAAAGTCTAGGTCTAGCTCTTGCATCAAGGTTTGATGTACCCCCGGCCGGTCTATTCGATCCAATTCTAACATCTTTTCCAATATAAGCTAACGTATTTCTGAACCAGTTATCTAACTCGCCTCTATCTATTTTAACTCCATATTTAAAACTTGCGAAACCAACATTATCATCACCAAATAAATATTCTTGGAATGAATGGCCTGCGGTTTCATAACTTACCACTAAGTTATACATTTCTTCTACAAAACCTTGAGTGCTTCTAAAAGTAGCGAACACATCTTCAGCTTCAATTTCAGCCTCGGGGGCAATATCTAAATATTCTTCACAGGAAAACGTAAAAAGTAATCCTAAAAGTAAAACTATTTTTATTTTAAAATTTTTCATAATTTTTATTTTTTAAAAATTTATGTTTACACCAAAGTTAAATCTAGCCATAGTAGGATAATCTCCTCTAAATCTAGAGTCTGCTGTTAGACTACTATTAAATTCTCTATCATCTGGTAAATCTGTCCATAAAAACAAATTGTTACCGTTAGCTAAAAAAGTTAAGCCTTGAACACCTATCTTTTTACAAGTTTCTTTTGGCACAGAGTAGTTTAAGGCAATTGCTCTTAGTCTTGTTAAGGAGGCATCCCAAAAATTTGATCTTGGATCACTAGTAGCTTGAGCAAAAGAAAATGCTGGTTGTGTCCTTGTTGCTGTTGGATTATCTTTAGTCCAATAATCTAACTCGTGTGCAAAGTAAGTATCTGTTTTATTTGTAAACGTTCTACTTAAATACGATCTGTTTGAATTCTGTGTACCATACAATTGTACTGATAATCTCCACCCTTTATATTTAGCACCAACAGTTGCAGCCCATGTTCTCTGGGGTCTTGTAGGGTATCCAAATGGAACATTATCAAAAGCACCATTGTAAATACCATCACCATCGTAATCTACTATATTGTAATACCCAGTTCTAATGAATTGGTTACCATTAACCCTTGGAGTTGAACTATATAGATCATCTAAACTTGAAAAAATTTCTCCAGGTATTGAAGATCTTGGTTGCCCAATAGTATAGCCAGCTGCTTTTTGGTAAAAAGGACGAAACGCTGGATCTTCCCTTGAAATGGTAATATCTTTTGCTTGAGAAAAGTTAAGGTTTCCAAAAATATTTAATCCGTTTCCAAATGTATGATTAGCTGCTAAAGTAATTTCATATCCTCTTACCTCTGTTTGACCTCCATTAAATGCAGGAGGACTTGCTCCAAACCAGTCAGGTACAGCTCTTTGTGAACTAGGAATTAAGATGTTGCTACGGTCTTCTCCAAAATAATCAAATTCTGCAGTGATGGCATTATTAAACAAACCTAATTCAGCTCCAATATTGTATTTGATAGCTGTTTCCCATTGTAAATTTGGATTTCCAACATTTCCTTCACTAATAAAAGTATATGATGAAGATTCATTGGTAGCATTATTGTTAATAAAAGCTCCTCCTCCGATGTTCCAAGTACGTTGATATTCAAACCTACTACCGCCTCTATCATCACCAATCAAACCATAAGAACCTCTAATTTTTAATTTATTCAACCACTTTACTTTATCCATAAAAGATTCGTTAGTAACTGTCCAACCAGCGGCTACTGCAGGGAATAAATCAAAGCGATAATCTTTACCATATTTTTCTGAACCATTATAAGCACCACTGATATCTAAGAAATATCTCTTATCGTAATCATAAGTAAATCTACTAACCCAGTCTTCACGAGTTATGTTAAAGTTATTGGGAACACCTCTTTCTTGACGCCTCACAAGAAACAAACCAGTTACATTGTGCTTTTCTGCAAAAGTATTGCTATAGTTAAATGAAAAATCATACAATAAATTTTGGCGAATAGAACTATCTGCAACATTTGTAGCGCCAATAGTCCAAGGAAATGTCCTATAAGCAAAGTCGTTAATTCCATCTGGAGATTCAATAAGTCCTGTAAAAGGATCTACAGGATTGAAAACTCGATAAGTAACGTTTTCTTGACCGCTTCCGCCTGGGTCTTGTAAACTTTGAGAACTTGTCAAATTATTATCCAAAGAAAAACGTGCTTGAAATTTCAAACCTTTAGTTATAAAACTTAAATTTTGCTTTAAGATAAAATCTGTATTAATTTGAAAAGTATTTGTTTTACTGTATCCTGTATTCGATAACGTTACAATCGGGTTTGTATTTGCGAAAATATCACTAAAGTCTCTACCAAAAGCACCATCAGGAAAAACAGGAGTATATGCATTTGCAGCAAGTTCGTAGATTGCATTTGTAACTAGGTTCAAATTTCCTGGTGTAACTTGAGTCCCATAAAAACCTCCAAGTCTTAAAGAAAACTCTGTTGTTTTTGTAAGATCAAAATCTATATTACTTCGAAAATTGATTCTATCATAGCTAAACTCACTAGAATATCCTTTACCATTATCAAAACTTTTACCATCAAAAATATCTGACTCTTTTTGATATGCCAAACTTGCAAAATATCTTGCTTTATCACTTCCCCCTCTAATAGATAGGTTGACACGATAATCTTGTGCAAAGTCTTTGACTAGCAGATCTCTCCAATTTACATTAGAAAAAAGGAGACTTTCTTCAAAACTACTAGGATTACGATATTTGTCTGCGATAGCTAACGGTCTTACAAAATCCCAAGAACTTTGTTCATGAGCTAATTCTCTCATAATTGAGGAATTTGCTTGTAAAATAGCATCGTAAGAACTTAGTTTTTCAGGTAATCTAGATACAGTTTTCAGAGTTGTATTCGCTTGCAAAGACAACCTTGCCTTACCCTTTTTACCTCTTTTTGTAGTTACCAATATAACACCGTTAGCACCCTGCACTCCAAAAACAGCAGTAGCAGATGCATCTTTTAATACAGAAAGATTTTCAATATCGTTAAAATCGATATTATTTATATCTCTTTCTACACCATCAACAAGTATCAAAGGTTGACCACCACCATTCCAAGATGCTTGACCACGTATAAATATCTGCATATCATTACGTCCTGGAACACCACTACCTTGTATTGTTGTAACCCCAGGTAATTGCCCTTGTAAAGCTTCCTCAACATTGGTGATACCCATTGTCAATTCCTGCAAATCTTCTCCTTTCACCTGAGCAATTGCACCAACAACACTCTCTTTCTTTTGAGTACCATAACCTACTACCACAACCTCATCAAGAGCTTCAGACTCAATTTCAAGTATTACATCAATTGTCGCTTTACCATTTACTGGAATTTCAACAGTTTTAAAACCTAAATAAGAAAGCACTAAAAATTGCTCACCTGGAGCTAGATTGAGTGAGTACTTCCCATCAAAGTCTGTAACAGTTCCACGCGTAGTGCCTTTCTGTAAAACCGTTACACTTGGTAAAGTTATACCATCAACATCTTTCACTACACCAGAAACCGTTTGTTGTGCTTCTGCATTGAAAGCTGTAAAACCCGAAATCAGTAGGAAAAGAAAAATCTTTAATCCTAATGACGGATTTCGTTTTTTAAAAGTTTGTTTCATGTTTTAAATTAATTTAAATAGGGGTTTTCGCCTTTTATAAAGCAAATAACTAATTTTAGTATTAACAAAGTATTAACTAACCACAATAATACAAACTATGGTATTTTCAAGTATCCTGCCCTATCCTGTGTTTTTTGTTAAATAAGCAAAATATCCTTCTAAATTATATCATTTAAGAAAAAAAAGAGGCATAAAATGAAATTTTATTAATCGTCTAATCAGCCACAATTCAATAGTTATATTTTAAGATAATTTAACATTTATTGAATACTAACAACTTATTGAGTAAACTGCATACAAACGTAAAAAAAAAATCTATGTAATGATTTTAAACAAAACACCACTAAAACAAAAGAAAGTAAAATTTAGACTTGAACTAATAAATGCTGAAGTATCTTACTAAAACATTACTATTGTTAATCTTTAAAAAAAGCCTTTTGTAAAAGCTTTACATTTTTTTTAAAGTAGGTATTTTAGATAAACTACATTTTTTTTATTCTTTGTTATTGAATAATTGATGATTCTGAAAACCGTAAGAATTAAACCTTTTATAAAGAGAGTCAATGAGCATCTTTGATTTTTTCAAACAAACTTCGACTATTAAAATAAAACTAGCGCTATTGCTCCTTTTATGAAACCTGTTTTTTTCAACATAAAAAGAGCTAATCATAAGCGATATAAGAAGCCAAGCAACACGAGAGTTTTAAAATTATAAATTTATAATTATGGATTTATAATTTACGATCTTTGCCTTAGCTACCTTAAACATCATCCCAGTCTACAGTAATTTTTGGAGTAACCGGATAAGCAATACAGGTTAAAATTAGGCCTTCTTGAACTTCATCAGCTGTTAGTAAAGAGTTTTTAGTCATTACAGCTTTTCCCTCTGTAACTTTTGCCATACATGAACTACAAATTCCTCCTTGACAAGAATAAGGGGGATCTAAGTCATTTCGTAACGCTGCTGCTAGGATATTATCAGTTTTTGATACAGAAAATGTAGTTTCTTCATCATCTAGTAAAATTGTAACTTCTGAAATACCCTCTCCTAATTCACTTTTAGGTACTTCATCTACTATTGAGGCAGTAAACAACTCAAAATTGATGTTTTCTTTAGTAAAACCATTTTCTAAAAGTGTACTAGATACTAAATTTATCATTGCTTCTGGTCCGCATAAATATGCTGAATCAAAATTAATTTCTTTGTATTTATTTTTTACAAATAAATTGGTATATGCTTGGTCTATTCTTCCAAAAAACATGTTTTCGTTTTCTTCTTGGCTACAGATAAATTCTAAATTAAAGTTTTGATACTTTTCATTTAGTGAGACTAATTCATTAAAAAAAATAGTTTCTTTGACAGATTTATTTCCATAAACTAAGGTAAATGTTGCTGTTTTTTCAGTTTCTAAAACAGTTTTTACCATTGATAAGATTGGTGTTATACCAGAACCCGCTGCAAAACCAATATAATTTTTTTTCGGTTTTGGTTTCAGTTGAAATTTTCCTTCTGGCGTAGAAATTTCAATAGCATCTCCCGCTTTTAAGTGCTCTGTTGCATACACCGAAAACGTACCGTTTTTAACCTTTTTAATAGCAACTCTTAGTTCACCACTTCTTGATACAGAACATATTGAATATGCTCTTCTTACCTCTTTGTTATCAATAAAAGCTTTTAGGGTTATGTATTGACCAGAAACAAAAGAAAAATTTTCTTTTATATCTTCGGGAATATCAAAAACAACAGAAACCGCATTTGCGGTTTCTTGTTCTATTTCTTTTATAGTTACGTCATAAAACGTTGCCATATTTTAAAGTTTATTGTTGTTTAAAAATACTTATCGTTTACAATTAAAAATAGTATTTATTAAACAGATTGTATTATTTCTATCTTACTTATAGTAGGAAAATTATTTGTACTTGTAGCGTTTTAAACTAAATTATTTGCTACTAGGTACTCTGCAATTTGTACCGTATTTGTTGCTGCACCTTTACGTAAATTATCAGCAACGACCCATAAATTTAAGGTGTTTTCTTGAGATTCATCTCTACGAATTCTACCTACAAAAACCTCATCTTTATCATGAGCATTTATTGGCATTGGATATACGTTATTTACCAAATCATCTTGCACAACAACCCCGGGAGTATTGCTTAAAATTTCTCGAACTTCTGTTAAGTCAAAGTCGTTTTCAAACTGAACATTAACAGCTTCTGAATGGCCACCAGCAGTTGGAATTCTAACAGCTGTTGCGGTTACCGAAAAAGAATCATCTCTTAAAATTTTCTTTGGTTCTTTTACCAATTTCATTTCTTCTTTGGTGTATCCATTTTCTAAAAATACATCACAATGAGGCAGAGCATTTCTACCTATTTTATGTGGATATGCCATCTCTCCATCTATGCCAGCTTCTTCGTTGTCTAACTGCTGCACAGCTTTTACACCTGTACCTGAAACAGATTGATAGGTAGAAATTACAACACGTTTCATGTTGTATTTTTTATGTAAAGGAGCTAAAGCCATAACCAATTGAATTGTAGAACAATTTGGATTGGCAATAATAAAATCTTCTTTACTTAACACATCTCCATTAATCTCTGGAACTACTAATTTTTTACTAGGATCCATTCTCCAAGCAGAAGAGTTATCAATAACTTTAGTTCCAACTTCAGCAAATCTGGGTGCCCACTCTAGAGAGGTACCTCCACCTGCAGAGAAAAGTGCAATATCAGGTTTCATATTAACAGCATCTTGTAATGTCACTACGGTGTAATCGTTACCTTTATATGACAATTTTTTTCCAGCAGATCTTTCTGAAGCCACAGGAATCAATTCTGTTATTGGTAAATTACGCTCTTCTAATACTTTTAACATTACAGTTCCAACCATTCCAGTTGCACCTACTACTGCTATCTTCATTACTTTTAATTTATTTACTCGTTGTATTTTAAAACAAGTTATTTTATGCTGCAAAGATGTAAACAAAATTGAATTCTACCAGTATTTTAAGAATATTTAGCATTTTTTTTTTAAATGTTTAATTTTGAACAACTTGATATAATTTAAAAGATCCTTGCTTGTTAAAATAGATTTCAAGAATACAATCAAAAGAATAGTACGATTAATTCTCGAGTACTGCTTGATCTATTGAAATAATTTATCTCATAAAGAAACAACAACTCCGTAATCTATGATACTAAAAAAACTAGACCTAGGTTATAAATTCTTTTAAATTGGTTTTGATAAAATTAAACTCATTTAAAATTCACTTTTAAATAAATAACTACATTTGCGTAAATTTTGTTTAATCAACCTGAATTACTCGACAATATACTGAGTATAGAGTTTCAGCTTAAAAATTCGTATAGCATGCAACTGTACAATAAATTAAGCGCGAAAGAACGTGCTGCATTAATAGATGAAGCTGGTAAAGATCGAATAACTATTTCTTTTTATCAGTACCATAATATCAAAAACCCTCAGATTTTTAGAGATAAATTATTTTTAGAGTGGAACAATATAGACGTTCTTGGCAGAACCTATGTTTCCTACGAAGGGATTAACGCTCAAATATCAGTTCCTGCTCAAAATTTCAACACTCTAAAAGAACAATTAGATAGCATTTCATTTTTAAAAAACATTCGTTTAAATGTAGCTATTGAACAAAACAATAAATCATTTTTAAAACTAAAAATTAAGGTAAGAAATAAAATTGTTGCTGATGGTTTAAATGATAAAAGCTTTGATGTAACCGACAAAGGTGTACATCTCGATGCGAAAGAGTTCAATGAAATGTTAGCAAACCCAAACACTATTTGTGTTGATATGCGCAATCATTACGAAAGTGAAATTGGACACTTTGATGGAGCTATAACCCCAGATGTAGATACATTTAGAGATTCGTTAGATATTATAGAAGAAGACTTAAAAGACCTGAAAGAAGATAAAAATTTATTAATGTACTGTACTGGTGGAATTCGCTGCGAAAAAGCCTCTGCATATTACAAACACAAGGGGTTTAAAAATGTTTTTCAATTAGAGGGAGGCATAATAGAGTACACCAGACAGGTAAAGACTGAAGGATTGGAAAATAAATTTTTAGGGAAAAATTTTGTTTTTGATCACAGAAGAGCAGAAAAAATTACTGACGATATTATTGCGCATTGTCATCAATGCGGAAAATCTTGTGATACACATATCAATTGTGCTAATGAAGCTTGCCATTTGTTATTTATACAGTGTGATGAATGTGCCGATAAAACGGAAAAAACTTGTTCTACTGAATGCCAAGATATTATTCAATTATCCTACGAAGCGCAAAAAGCACTTCGAAAAGGAAAAGGGAACAGCAATAAAATTTTCAAAAAAGGGAGGTCTGAAAAACTAAAATTTAAAAACTAATTATTTTAGTTTATAAATTTATTCTAAACTAATGCATCAAGATATGTTATTCCTATATGCTATAACGGCAAACGAAAGCGAATCTATTTGAGTTAAAAATTACAATAAAATATAGCATACAACACTTATTTTAGCTAATAAAATTTAAGTTTTGGTGTAAATTAAAATTAAGTCTAAATTTTAGCTTTCAACACTAAATCAAAATTCATACCTTTACTAATTATGTGGTTAAATATTTTTTTATCACAACTAGTTGATTATCAATTTTAAATAAAAGTCTATAGCGTTTATCAATTCCCATTTTTAGTAATATTACAGATCAATACTAAAATTAAAGACTAAGCGATTAAAGACTACTATAATATATGGCATGTGGAAGTTGTGGAACATCATCAAATGGTGTACCTAAAGGATGTAAAAGTAATGGAAACTGTGGCACTGGCACTTGTGGAAGTGGAAGCAACAAATTAAATGTTTTTGATTGGTTGGCTAACATGAGCTTACCTAGCGGACAAGAACGTTTTAATATCTTTGAAGTTCGTTTTAAAAACGGAAGAAAGCATTTTTATAAAAATACAAAAAACATCTCCATAACCATGGGAGATATTGTTACTGTCGAAGGAAACCCAGGACATGATGTAGGTAGTGTTTCACTTGCTGGTGAACTCGTAAAAGTGCAAATGAAAAAAAGAAAAGTTGCCCAAGATAGTGAAGAGATAAAAACAATTTACCGGAAATCCAATCAAAAAGACATTGACATTTGGCAACAATCCAGAGCTAAGGAAGAAGAAACACAGCGGAGAGGGAGAGAAATTTTAGGTCGTTTAGATTTAAAAATGAAACTCTCTGATGTAGAATACCAAGGCGATGGGAAAAAGGCTACCTTTTACTACACTGCAGATGCACGAGTTGATTTTAGACAATTGATTAGAGATTTAGCGAGTGCCTTTTCTATTCGTGTAGAAATGAAACAGGTTGGTGCAAGACAAGAAGCTGCGAGACTAGGTGGTGTTGGTTCTTGTGGAAGAGAATTGTGTTGCTCTACTTGGTTAACTGATTTTAGAAAAGTAACCACTGCGGCAGCTCGTTATCAGCAGCTTTCATTAAACCCATTAAAATTAGCCGGACAATGTGGTAAACTAAAATGTTGCTTAAATTTTGAATTAGACACCTACCTAGATGCTTTAAAAAAATTTCCAAAACAAGATGTTGTTTTAAAAACAGAAATGGGAGATGCTGTTTTCGTAAAAATGGATATTTTTAAAGAACATCTCTGGTATACCTATAAAGAAGAACGTTTTAAATGGTATCGATTAACTTTAGATCAAGTTTTAGAGATTATAGCATTAAATAAAAATAATGAAAAATCTCCCTCATTAGAAGACTATGAATCTGATGTAGTTTCTCCTAAAAAAATAGATTTTGAAGACGCTGCTGGCCAAGATAGTTTAACCCGCTTTGACACTCCTAAGAAAAGCAAACGAAAAAGAAATAACAGAAACAAACGAAAAAGTAAAGTCGAAAATAATTTACAGAACAAACCACAACAAAAAGAACAGCAAAACAGGTCTAAAAAACCTCAACCACAACAAAAAAACAATCCAAATAAGGCTGTAGCTAATAAGCCTAAGAATAACAACCAAAAAAAAATTAACAATAGAAACAAAAAGAATAATAATTCACAAAAGAACAATGATACTTCAAAAAAATAGTACGCTCCTATTTCTTATTTTGTCAAGTATATTACTTCTTTCCTGTTCGAACACTCCTGTTTTTAGCAAATACGAATCCTTAAAAAACGCCACTTGGTACGCTAATGAAAAAAAGGTATTTACGTTTGAAATAACAGATACAATTTCTCCGAAAAACATGTTCATTAACATCAGGAATAATAACCAATATGAGTTTAGCAACTTATATGTAATTACGTCATTAGAATTTCCAGATAAAACTAAAAGAATAGATACTTTACACTACGAAATGGCTGATGTAACAGGCGAATTTTTAGGACAAGGTTTTACAGAAATTAAAACTAACAAACTATTCTACAAAGAGAAAAAAGTTTTTCCACAACCTGGAAAATACACCTTTTCCATTTACCAGGCGATGCGTAAAACTAGAGAAACACATCCTTTAGAAGCTTTAAAAGGTATTCAGGATATTGGTTTAAGTATTGAACATTATTAACATGAAAAAAGTAAAAAATAACAAAAATTTTAAAAAATACATCATTTGGTTTTGGGGAACTATTTTGAGTAGTTTTTCTGTACTTATCTTACTATTTTTTATTGCTTCTATTGGTGGATTTGGTGCTTTACCTACTTTTGAAGAACTAGAAAACCCTCAAACAAATATTGCTACAGAAGTAATTTCTACAGATGGTAAAACTATTGGTAAATATGCTACAGAAAATAGAACACCAATACATTTTAAAGAGTTACCTCAAAACATTGTACATGCTTTGGTAGCAACTGAAGACGAACGTTTTTATGAACATTCTGGTATTGATTTTAAGGGAACTGCTAGAGCTATTTTAAAACCAGGAAGTGGTGGAGCTAGCACAATTACACAGCAATTGGCTAAAATGTTGTTTACAGGAAAAGCCTCAAGAAATATCTTTAAAAGGATTGTTCAAAAGATGAAAGAATGGGTAGTTGCTGTAAAATTAGAAAGACAATACACCAAGCAAGAAATTATTGCGATGTATTTGAATAAATATGATTTTTTAAACCAAGCTGTTGGCATTCGTTCTGCAGCTAGAATCTATTTTAACAAAGAACCTAAAGCCCTAGCTACACAAGAATCGGCGATGCTTGTTGGTATGCTAAAAAATTCATCTTACTATAATCCTTTACGAAGAGCTGCTATTGTAAAACAACGAAGAAATGTAGTGTTATTACAAATGAACAAAAAGAATTTTATTAGTGAAGGTCAAAAAAAAGAATTACAGCAATTACCACTAAATTTACAATATACTCCAGAAAGTCATGATGAAGGGTATGCAACCTACTTTAGAACACATTTGCAAAAAAAATTAAAAAGATGGGTTAAAAAAAATCCTAAACCTAATGGAGAATATTATGACATATACAGAGATGGTTTAAAAATATTCACTACCGTAGACTCTAAAATACAACAATATGCAGAAGAAGCGATGCAAGAGCATATGAGTAATCTACAATCTTTCTTTTTCAAAGAACAAAAAAGGAATAAAACAGCCCCTTTTTACGACATTGAAAAAAAACAAATACATAGCATTGTAGAACGTGCAAAAAAGAACTCAGACCGTTATAAGCGCTTAAAAACTGCAGGAAAAGACAAAAAATACATTAATAACGTTTTTAATACAAAAACTAAAATGCGTGTATTTTCATGGAAAGGAGCTATTGATACTATAATGTCTCCAAAAGACTCTATCATTTATTATAAGCACTTTTTACGCTCTGGATTGGTTTCTATAGAACCACAATCTGGTCATATTAAAGCTTGGGTAGGAGGTATCAACAATAAATTTTTCAAATTTGATGCTGTTGCCCAACAAAAAAGACAAGTAGGCTCTACATTTAAACCATTTGTTTATGCGACCGCAATAAACCAATTGCGCATGTCTCCATGCGATGAACTGCCAAATATTCCATATACGATTCCTAAAGGAAAATATGGTTTAGCAGAAGATTGGACTCCGAAGAATTCTAGCGAAAAGTACGGAAACATGCTAACCTTAAAAGATGCCTTAGCTGGTTCTATTAATGTAATTACAGCAAATTTAATTGATAAAGTTACTCCACAAAATGTAGTAAATCTTGCCAAGTCTGCTGGTATTGAGAGTAGATTAAGACCTTACCCATCAATTGCCTTGGGAACTTTAGATTTATCGTTATTAGAAATGACAAGTGCTTATGCAACTTTTGCTAACAAAGGGCTACGTGTAAGTCCTATGATTATCACGAGAATAGAAGATAAAAACGGAACCGTATTAGAGGAATTTACACCAAGTACAAAAGAAGTATTAAGCGAAGAATCTGCTTACGTTATCATGGACCTATTAAAGGGTGTTACCCAATCTGGTTCTGGTGCTAGATTACGCACAAAATGGACTGCGCTTCCTAAAATTGTTACCGGTTTTCCTTATGAATTTGATAATGAAATTGCAGGAAAAACAGGAACTACACAAAACCAATCTGATGGTTGGTTTATGGGTATTGTACCCAACTTAGCTACAGGAGTTTGGACTGGTGGAGAAGATAGATCAACACATTTTTCAGGCATTACAAAAGGACAAGGTGCAACCATGTCTTTACCAACATGGGCATTGTTTATGAGAAAATGTTATGCAGATGAAAATCTACATATTAGTAAAGACAAGTTTGAAAAACCAGAAGTATTGACTATTAACATAAACTGCAAAGCTGAAGAATTTGTAAAAGAAGAAGATGGTAAACTTATAAAAGTTGAACCAATCGTAGAAGACGTAAATTTTTAAGAAAGTTAATTGATTAGTGTTCAGTTATTTCAATATTTAAGATCTTAAAGAGCCTTTTTAAATTCAATTTTTTAATAACGACAAATCCATGTCTTGGAAACCTACTCCAGAAAAAATTAAAACTTCTAATATTGGAAAAATTATGCAAAAACATGGTTTTTCTAATTATGAGGATTTTTGGAAGTGGAGTGTAACCAATAAGGAGGCGTTCTGGTCTTCTACTATTGAAGAATTAGATATTATTCAACATAAAAAATACGAGCAAATTGTTAATACTGAAGATGGTGTAGAAAATGCAACATGGCTTTATAATGCTTCTTTAAATATTGTAGATTCTTGTTTTAAAAACGACGGAGATGCTATTGCAATTAGCTACCAAAAAACAAATAAACCTCTACAAAAAATTACTCAAAAAGAGCTCTTACTTTTGGTGAATAAAATTGCCAATAGCTTTACAAATTTTAATTTAAAAATTGGAGATTGTATTGCTATTAACCTACCCATGACTTTAGAATCTGTTGCTATTTACATAGCAGCTGTAAAAGCAGGTATGCAAGTGGCTACAGTTGCAGATAGTTTTTCTACCAAAGAAATAAAAACACGTTTTGAGATTACAAAACCCAAATTGGCTTTTACACAAAATGTAGTTGTGAGAGCCAATAAAGTTTTGCCATTGTATGAAAAAGTTGCCGCTACATCAGTAAAAAATATTGTAGTTATTCCTGAAGAAAAATATGTTATTAACCTTAGAAAACAAGACGTTTTATGGAGTAATTTCCTCTCTGAAGACCCAGTTTTTGAATCTATCAAAAGCGGACCACAAGAAACTACCACTATTTTATTTTCTTCAGGAACAACAGCAACACCCAAAGCAATTCCTTGGAATCATACAACACCTATTAAAGCAGCTGCAGATGCTTTTTATTACCAAAACATACAAAAAAATGATGTAGTTTGCTGGCCTACAAATTTAGGTTGGATGATGGGTCCATGGTTGGTTTTTGCGGCTTTAATAAATAAAGCTTCAATCGCATTGTATTACGATGCTCCTACAAGTAAGTCTTTTGGGAAATTTATTGAAGAAGCCAAAGTTACCATGCTTGGTGTAATACCCAGTATTGTAAAACAATGGAAAAAATCAAATTGTATGGAACAATTTGACTGGACTCACATCAAATGTTTTAGTTCTACTGGCGAAGTTTCTAACCCAAAAGAAATGAAATACTTAATAGAATTAGCTGGCAACAAACCCATTATTGAATATTGTGGCGGTACAGAAATTGGTGGTGGTTATATGACAAGCGCTATAGTTCAAGAAAATAGTCCGAGTACATTTTCTACCAAAACTTTAGGCGGTGATTTTATTATTTTAGACGAAAATCATAATGAATCTAAAAAAGGAGAGGTTTTTTTAATTCCACCTATATTAGGCTTATCAACGAGATTGATCAATAAAAATCATCACGATATTTACTATAAAAATACGCCAAAAGCTAATGTACTTTTAAGAAGACATGGAGATGAAATACAAGAATTAGAAAATGGCTATTTTAAAATTTTAGGACGCATAGATGATGCCATGAATTTAGGAGGAATTAAAGTTAGTGCAACTCAAATTGAAGAAGTACTTAACCAACTGAACTTTATAAGTGAATGTGCTGCTGTTGCAATTGCTCAAAAAAATGTTGGTCCAAGTAAATTAATACTATTCTATTCAGAAAAAAATAAAGAATTGAATGACAATGATCGTTTAAAAGCTGCACAAGCTATTATTAAAAAAGAAATAAATCCATTATTTAAAGTTACTGACCTAGTAAAAATAGATAAACTACCAAGAACAGCATCCCATAAAATAATGAGAAGAACTTTAAAAGATAATTACAACAAATGAAAATACTATCCTACAATGTAAACGGAATTAGAGCTGCTTTAAAAAAAGGGTTTATTGACTGGTTAAAGGCTGCAAATCCAGATGTAATTTGCATACAAGAAACAAAAGCACATAAAGAACAACTAGATGTTAACATATTTAAAGATGCAGGATATCCTTACCAATATTGGTTCTCAGCTCAAAAAAAAGGCTATTCGTCAGTAGCTATTTTCTGCAAAGAAGAACCTAACCATGTTGCGTATGGTACAGGAATAGAAACAATGGATTTTGAAGGCAGAAACTTACGTGTCGATTTTGATAAGGTATCAGTCATGAGTATGTATTTGCCTTCGGGTACTAACTCAGCTAGATTAGATTATAAATTCAATTATATGGATGAAATTCTAGCTTATCTATCAGAATTACGAAAAACAATTCCAAATTTAGTAGTATGTGGCGATTACAATATTTGTCACGAAGCTATTGATATTCACAACCCAAAAATGAAAGGCATTTCTGGTTTTTTACCTGAAGAAAGACAATGGATTGGCAAATTTATAGATAGTGGTTTTATAGACAGTTTCCGTCATTTAAATCCTGAGAGCCAACAATATTCTTGGTGGAGTTACAGAGCCAATGCAAGAGCCAATAACAAAGGTTGGCGTTTAGATTATGCTATGGTTTCAGAACCTTTAAAAGACACTATTTCTAGAGCTTATATTTTACCAGAAGCCAACCATTCTGATCATTGCCCAATTGGTTTAGAATTGTCATTTTAACGATCATTTATAAGTAAATAAAAGTCCTTCAATCATCAACAAAAAATTAATGAAAGAACTATTCGTTTTTATATTTTTAACAGCCAATATACTCTCACAAAATATACCTTCAAAAAAAGGAGAAAAATTTGAAGATAATCTTTTTTTAGACTACGATATTGTTTTAATAGACAGTTTGTTATTGCAATCAGAACAGCAATCTCCTTTGTATGATAACTCTAGTTACTATCTAGTAAATACCCCTAACAAGAGTCCTATAAATATTCCTTTAAATTCCAAAGTTCTAAAAGAAAGATTAAAGGAAATTCATGCAAGAACTCCTTTTAATCTTAGTTATAATCCTCTTTTAGAGCAAACCATAAAATCGTACTTAAAATACAGAAAAAAATCATATCCAGCTTTAATGGCCAAAGCTTTGTATTATTTTCCCATGTTCGAACAATATTTAGATCGCTACAATATTCCGTTAGAAATGAAATATTTGGCGATAGTAGAATCTACCTTAAACCCAACTGCAAAATCTTATGTTGGTGCTACTGGTTTATGGCAGTTTATGTATACCACAGGTTTACAATACAATTTAAAAGTAAGCTCTTATGTAGACGAACGTCAAAATCCAGTTAAAGCAACTGAAGCTGCATGTAAATATTTATCAGATTTGTATAAGATTTTTCAAGATTGGGATTTGGTTTTAGCCGCTTACAATTCTGGTCCAGGCAATGTATTAAAGGCTATAAAACGTTCTGGGGGATATAAAAATTACTGGAATATTCGCCGTTATTTACCAACAGAAACTGCAAATTACGTTCCTGCTTTTTATGCAACCATGTATTTATTTGAATACCAAAAGCAACATAATTTAATCTCAGAAAAACCATTAATTCGCCATTTTGAAACAGATACCATTCGAGTAAAACAACTGGTGAATTTTGAGCAGATTGCAGAAAAAACCAAAATAAACTTCGAACTCATTAAATTTTTAAATCCTTCCTACAAACTAGAAATGATTCCTTTTATAAAGGGAAAAAATTATGCCTTACGACTTCCCAAAAAAAATATGCTTCGCTTTTTAAACAATGAAAAAGCTATTTATGAATTGGCGAATAAAGAGGCCGCTTCTAGAGAAAAACCGCTACCAAAATACTTTGAATTAGGAAAACGTATTCGTTATAAAGTAAGAAGTGGCGATTATTTAGGAAAAATAGCCAATAGATTTGGCGTAAGAATTAGCGACTTAAAAAAATGGAATCGTTTAAAATCTTCTAAATTAAAAATTGGACAACGTTTAACAGTTTACCCTAAACGTTAGTAATTGAAAAACACTTACATTTGATTACACTATTTTAAGTAATTTGGAATACTTTATTGAATAATAAACCCAAAACAACTATTTATGAGGCAGCTTAGCGCTATTATACTATTTGCATTGCAATTTGCGGCATGTAAAGGAGATGATAAGTTAGTAATGCGTAATTCTATTGGTACAGTTAACAAAGTAATGGTAGTTACCAAATCTAGCGATTGGAATGGAGATTTAGGAAAAACCATTCGAAATGCTTTTGGTCAATTGGTCGTTGGGTTACCCCAACCAGAACCTACTCTAAATGTCTCACAAATTGCGCCTAATGGTTTTGGCAGTATGATTAAGGTGGTTCGAAATATTTTAATTATTGGTGAAGGAGAAAAAGAGGAGTTTTTTGTTCGAAAAAACGTATATGCTCAACCACAGACTATAATCTATGTATATGGTAAAGATGATATTAGTACACAACGTGTTTTTAAAAAACACCAAAAAGAAATCATAAATATTTTTAATCAATCCGATATAAAGGTTACACAAAATATTTTTAAAAAAAATAGAATTGATGTGTCTAAATACAAAACTTTAAAGAATCTAGGTGTTTCTTTAATAATACCTAGTAAATTTAGAACTGTTGATGATACTGGAGCATTTTTATGGTTAAGAAACCATTTAACTAGTGGTATTGCTAAGTCTGGAAGCAATAATATTTTAATGTATAGTGTTCCTTTAAAAGCAGCAAATAGAGTTCCCGAAAATATAACTGTTATTAGAGATAGTATTGGTAGAAGATACATTCCTGGCTCTGATCCAGAAACAATGTATATGATAACCGAAAAAGCCTACACTCCACATCTTTTTGAAACAAAAATTGATGGGAAAATTACTTATGAACTACGTGGAAAATGGGAAGTTAAAAACGATTTTATGGCAGGTCCTTTTGTAAACTACTCTATACTAGACAAAGCTAACAATAGAATTATTGTTTTTGAGGGTTTTACTTATGCCCCAGCAGTAAACAAACGTGCTTTTTTATTCGAATTGGAAGCAATTGGACGGTCTTTGAAAATACAATAACTTCTTTTTGTTAATAGCCTACTTTATTTCGAACTCGTTTTAAAACATTGTTAGCAACACTTGTTGCTTTCTCTGCTCCAACTTGTAATGCTTCATCAATTTCATGTTTATTTTTCATGTAATGATGATAACGCTCTCTTACTATTGCAAATTTTGTAAGAATCAATTCATACAAAGCTTGTTTTGCATGTCCATAACCGTAATTACCTCCTTCGTAATTTGCTCGCATCTCAGCAATTTCTGTTTCAGAAGCTAACAACTTAAAAAGTGCAAATACATTATCAGTATCTGGATTTTTAGGCTCTTCTAAACCTTTACTATCCGTTTTAATTTTCATTATTTGCTTACGCAGTTTCTTATCTGGTAAAAAGATATTGATAATATTATCTCTCGACTTACTCATTTTCTCTCCATCGACCCCAGGAACCAATTTGGTATGTTCTTGTATTTTTGCTTGAGGTGGAACTAGTGTTTCACCTACAAGGTTATTTAATCGATTGGCAACATCTCTTGTCATTTCTAAATGCTGTAACTGATCTTTACCAACAGGAACTACTTCTGCATCGTACAGCAAAATATCTGCAGCCATTAACATTGGATAGGTAAATAATCCAGAATTTACATCTGCTAAACGATCTGCTTTATCTTTAAAACTGTGTGCTAAGGTTAAACGTTGGTATGGAAAAAAACAACTCAAATACCATGACAATTCTGTTACCTGTGGAATATCACTCTGTCTATAAAAAACAGTTTTAGTAACATCTAAACCGCAAGCCAACCAAGTTGCTGCCGTACTATATATATTCTCTCTTAGTTGAGCTCCATCTTTAATCTGCGTTAACGAGTGCATATCTGCAATAAACAAAAATGATTCATTTTCTGGATTATTTGCCATTTCTATGGCAGGTAAAATAGCTCCTAATAAATTACCTAAATGTGGAGTTCCTGTACTTTGTACACCAGTTAAAATTCTAGCCATTGCGCTGCTTTATTTACAAATTTTACGTCTATGCAAGACAACTATTTTTCTTGCAACAACAAAAATACGGTTTTGATTTTCAAAAACTAGTAAACAAAATAATATTAGTAATTTTGACTGGCTTATGAACTACTTTCTTTTTCCTTTTCGATTGTTGTGGCGCATTTGGTTTTACGTTACAATACTTGTGCTTATTTTACTATTTTTTCCACTATTATTTATCCTAACATTAAAGGAAGAATATTATCCAAATCTTTGGATATTGATTAGATTTTTATCTCGAATTTTAATCTGCGCAATGGGTTTTCGTTTAAAAGTAAGTAAAGATGAAACCATAAAAGCAAATAAAAGCTATATGTTTTGTGCAAATCACGGTTCTTTTTTGGACCCATTTGTACTGGCTGCATTAAGTAAAAATCCAATTGTTTTTGTTGGAAAAAAAGAATTAGTGAAATTTCCAATATTTGGTTTTTTTTATAAAAGAGTCGTAATTATGGTAGATCGAAGTAATCCTAAAAGCAGAAAAAGAGTATTTGAAATGGCAAAAAAAAGATTACGAAATGGGCTAAGTATGGCTATTTTCCCAGAAGGTTTAGTCCCAAAAGAAGATGTTGTTTTAGCTCCATTTAAAAAAGGAGCTTTTTCTTTAGCTATAGAGTTTCAAATCCCAATTGTTCCGCAAGTTTATTATGATTGTAAACGGTTTTTTTCTTGGAATATATTTAAAGGTAGCCCTGGTGTTTTACGAATTCACCAACATAAATTTTTGGAAACTAAACGTTTAAAAGCTACTGACGTAGAGATGTTAAAAAAGCAAACGTTTACAATAGTACACAATAGTCTTATACAGGATAAGAAATATATGAAAGATACTAATCGATACAAGTGAATACAAAACGATGTATTCTAAAAAAGAGGCGTTTTTAAATATTGTATCTCATGCATTTGCTTTTTTTGTAGCTTTTATAATTTTTTAATCTAGGTTTTTATATCCAGTTTTTAAAAGGATTTTTACTTAGGTAAGAATTGTAATATTTTACGTTTCCTGTTACCTCCTTTCCTAACCAAGTAGTTCTTTTAAATTTATCATTTTCAGAATTCAACTCAATTTCTGCCAACAATAAACCTTTATTATCTCCTAAAAACTCATCTACCTCAAAAGTAAAATCTTCATTTTGTACCAAATACCTATTTTTTTCAATAATTCTTGTTTCACTAAGTAATAAAAGAGATGCCGCTTCAATAGTTGAAATTTCTTTTTCCCATTCAAACCGAGAAAGACCCGTTTTACTAGAAGCTCCTTTTATAGTAATAAAGCCTTGGTCATTAGCAATTCGTACACGAACGGTTCTGTCTTTGTCTGTGTTTAAATATCCTTGTTTTATGTATATTTTCTTAAAACTCTCGTTTTTAAAACTCTCGTTTTTGACTAAAAACTTTCTTTCTATTTCTATATTCATTTTAAAAATAATGGTATTGTACTAATGTAAGTACTTTTGTCGTTTTTTTTAGAATAAATAAATATATTTGGTTATATTTTTGTAGATGAAAAAAGTTATCTTTTGTTATATTTTTCTAGTGCTTCAATCTATTTATAGTCAATCAG